>Ga0115011_10000046_pt1 | contig 122772 bp, 106 predicted proteins | sample TroAtlMetagenome_2_FD_88705 | JGI IMG/M metagenome (GOLD analysis project Ga0115011, IMG submission 88705) | Marine eukaryotic phytoplankton communities from Atlantic Ocean - Tropical Atlantic ANT8 Metagenome | ecosystem: Environmental > Aquatic > Marine > Oceanic | place: Tropical Atlantic... | reverse complement strand
CGCGCCGGTTGCAGCACAGGCGTCTGCTCCAGCTGGGTGCGAATGTCGGGGGAAGCGTTGCAGAGAATCCAGTTCACCCCGTCGTCCGACAAGGCAATGGAAGATTGGGTACGCGCTTTCGCGTTCAGCGTGCCACGGCGCAAGCCGTCGCAGTTGCGGCAGTTACAGTTCCACTGCGGAAAACCACCGCCAGCAGCTGAACCAAGTATCTGTACATGCATGGGATCTGTCCTCGGCCAGCGTGCCTAAACGCCCCGGAAACCGGGGCGCCCGGTACTCAGCGGTTGGCAAAGTACATGGTGACTTCGAAGCCAATGCGCAGGTCGGTGTAGCTGGGTTTAGTCCACATGGGTCGATCCTCTTGTTATTGCGTGGGTTTACAGCGTCGGCAGGAACCGACGGACTCAGTTAAACACCGGGATCGGGGGGTACGAATGATACTTTGGGAGTAGATTTGGTCGTGATTTGGTTGGTGTGGGGGTGGTTGCTTTACCCTGCATCACGGCTATCTTGGTTCCGAAGAACCGAATAGGTAAACCCAATGAAAACCGTTAGCCTCCGCACGTTCGAAGACAACCTCGACAGGCACGTACCTCAAGCGCTAGTCAAGCACCTCTCATTCAAGGTGACCAATCCCGACGGAAACGATTTTGTGGTCATCACCGCAGCTGAATGGTCGCAACAGCAAGAGACGTTGCAAGCATGGATCTGATGAGACAGATCCCGACCTCGCTTGAGACTCATCAGCAAAGCCAGGGTTAAGCCCGACTGAAAAGCAGATACATGAGATCACGGGCTTTGAAGGCGATACACGGGCCGCGTATGAAGCCATGCACGAAAAGGACGAAACTATACAGCACGCTGTACAAGGCAATTAAAAGCATGATCTGCACACTTTATCTATACAAGCGGAGAAAACCAAAGCACAAAGACACTTGAGTCCGACTGGCCTATTTATTAAATACGAACTATCAGTACTTGAAATCCCTGATATCTTCTTGAAGATCTTTTACCTGCTTGCCGATACGCTTATGAAATTCAAAAGCGATCTCATCATCAGTTTTATTTCTGACGTCCATACCAAAATAATAAGAAAGCACAGTTTCTTGCTGCTCTAACCCATACCTATCAAAGTTTGGAATATAGCTTGTTACGTACTTCCTGTGACTAATCTCCTTGAATGCGCGCGAGAATTTTTTTGGTTTTATCTTCAGGCCAAATCGCTTTACTAGCTTATTCACGTAGTGATCCAAGGTGTGCAGCAGGCTTTCATCATTTATTTCTGAAAAGAAAAAAAGCCAGCCCTTGCTTTTACTCTCAAAAATACAGCCAGTTATTCTAAGGTTTAACCGCCACTCTAGAAAATTTTCATTCTTTTTATCTGAATATTTGAAGCCAGTAAATATTGCCGCTAGCGAAGCCTTAAGCTTCTCAATCGTAGCTTGCCTCGCAGTAACTAGGCCATTATCAAACTGGTAACCCAAATAGTCGAACCGATTGCTAATATGACCTATGCTGGATTTCTCTGGAACCGAGACCGGGTCGTGAATCTCTAGTCCAACCCTATGAAACCTAGATATCACTTCCCTAGAAATCTTTTCAGCATCTTTGCGCTCACAGAATATCAGCACATCATCAACATAACGGTAGCAGGAAACATCCTGATAGGCACTCATAAACCTATCAATATTTATTAAATATATCGCAGCCAAGATATTTGATATCGCCAACCCCTGCGGGACACCACATCCCACTCTCGCATCACTGGGCTTCGAAACTGATACTGTTGGCGACGATATTGCTGACTCTATCAGTTGTAAAATCCATTCTTCTTTTATCCTCTTCCTCAACCTCAACCTAAGCTCTGAGTGCACTACAGAAGGGTAAAAATTAGAAACATCAAGTTTTATGTAGCCAGTGTATTTTTTTGAGGAAACGTCTTTCTTAACATTTGAAACAACGTTCTGAGGAAGCTCTAGGTTCAAGCTAGAAGCAAAACGTTCACTCAAGAAATCGCACATTGCACGCATTGCAATCCGATCTCTTATGGTTGGAATTGCTATTTCTCTAGGAGCCTTCCCTCTTCCTTTGCTTACGAGTTTGAGCCGGTATTTACTAAACTCGTACTTTCCAGCCAGCATTTTTCGCGAAAGTATCCCAACCTGTTCATCCACCTGCTTCCTAAAAGAGTATTGATTTAGGTTGTCAATTCCAGTAGCACCTGAATAGATAACATGATCCGTGAAAATTCGCTTGAGATTCTTCTCTGAAAAATGCTTTTCAAACTGCTTGCGAACACTCACAGGAATGCCCCCAGACCAAAAAACAAAGCAACAGGAAGAGCATATAGCGAACCAAGCATCAAATATTTTCTAAGAGTCCACCATGACAAGCTTAGCCAATGATACCAAGTCGGGCCTCTGTCAAGCCCGCACTTCAATCCCGTCTCCTTACTAACAGGGCTTCTGTTCGTAACATGCTCAAGACAAAGCGCTAAAAAATAGTCATGGTCGTTATGGTTCTCGCACAAACTCAAGACACTTTCATATTCTTTAGCTAACAAATCAATATCGCAGATTCCAGATTTTGATTTTTGATATATCAACTGCAGGGCTTCATAGCTCTCTTTTATCAGACCAGCTCTTTCTTTAAACGACAAACCAGAAATAAAGCCCGACATACAGAGCACAAGAACAGAATAAACGACCCAACTGACACCTGAAATATTATTCAAGGAAATTTGGCTGTCGACTTTCAAATAGTAAATCGAAACAGCAACTCCAAAAAACGAATACCAAAGCAGGAGCAGTTGAGATTGAAAAGAGTTTCCTAAAAGCCTCTTCTCCGCTTGAATTCTTGCTTTCCTTGTCCACCAGACGTTGTCTGAAAATGACATTGATCTTCCTTAGAAATAGTCTTTGGGCGTCCATAAGTTATCAAGTTAACACCCCGGGCGGGGCAAGGTGCGCAAGCACCTAAGAGACAAGCTCTTCAGTATTAGTTGCACTCACAAGTGAGTGGCCAGCAAAACTGGCACACCCAAAGACTCGCATAGTCTAACGGTTTAAAAATCGCAAGTCACGGCATTAAACGCATGTAATATTATTTAGACAGAGTGAAGTACTAACACACACCAATGCGCTCAGCACAACGCCGAAAGAGCATCTAGAGAGTTTTTAATGAAATCATGCACCTGTCACTCTCCTTGGTATTTGTGACGCATTCGCGCCGCAGCTAAATTTGTGAAGTGCTTCCTACTTTAGCGAAAGAAAAACACACGGCAAGCTGATTTTTTGGTTAAAGCGCAAACCGTATTGCTTGCACGGCACCCGGGTCCCCGTCTACGCGGGCGAGTAGCGCAGGGCTGGCGGGAAAAAGAAGCGCAAGTTGTCTGAGGGGCGCAGCGCCGAGTTTTTGCGCTTCCCCGCCAGACCGAGCAACGCAGCGAACCCGAAGGGCCGTGTAGCCGGGGTGGCCTAGGGGGTGCAGGGGGAAATGGCCATGCATTTCCCCCTGCTCGCCGTAAAGGCGCAAGGCGCAGGTAAGCCACTCACACAAGCGTGAAAGGGCCGAGGAGCGTCCTGCATACATTCCCACGCAGAGCGTGCAAACGATCACCTGGATAGCCGCCCGCCACACCAAACCCCAGACAAAAAAAGCGTGACCGAAGCCACGCCAAAGGTTCACGAACAGACATGCAGAAGGGCTCCCGCCCAGCTGCGCTGCAACACCCAACAGGAGGAGCTGGCCTGCGCAGGCATTGCGGGCGGCTGAACCGGGCAAGTTCAGCCGTATTGCGGGTTACCTCAGAAGAAACCCAGCGGGTTGACGTCGTAGCTGATCAGCAGGTTCTTGGTCTGCTGGTAGCTATCGAGAATCATCTTGTGCGTCTCACGGCCCACGCCAGACTTCTTGTAACCACCAAAGGCCGCATGTGCCGGGTACATGTGGTAACAGTTGGTCCAGACGCGGCCAGCCTGAATGGCGCGGCCCATGCGGTAGGCGCGGTTGATGTCGCGGGTCCAGAGGCCGGCGCCCAGGCCAAACTCGGTATCGTTGGCAATCGCCAGGGCTTCGGCTTCGTCCTTGAAGGTGGTGACGCTGACCACCGGGCCGAAGATCTCTTCCTGGAAGATACGCATCTTATTGTGACCCTTGAGCAGCGTGGGCTGGATGTAATAACCGTTACCCAGCTCGGCTTCCAGACGCTCGGCACCGCCGCCAATCAGGAACTCGGCACCCTCTTCACGGGCGATCTCCATGTACGACAGAATCTTGTCGAACTGCTGCTCGGAGGCCTGTGCGCCTACCTGGGTTTCGGTATCGAGCGGGTTGCCGCGTTTGATGCTGCGGGTACGCTCGACCACCATGCCGATGAAATCTTCGTACATGTCTTCCTGAATCAGCGCGCGGGACGGGCAGGTGCACACCTCGCCCTGGTTGAAGAATGCCAGCACCATGCCTTCGACGGCCTTGCTGACGAAGGACTCTTCGGCTCGCATGATGTCGGAGAAGTAGATGTTCGGCGACTTGCCGCCCAGCTCAACGGTGGAGGGGATGATGTTCTCTGCCGCGCATTTCATGATGTGGCGGCCCACCGGGGTGGAGCCAGTGAAGGCGATCTTGGCGATGCGCTTGCTGGTGGCCAGGGCCTCGCCGGCTTCGCGGCCGTAGCCGTTGACCACGTTGAGCACGCCCGGCGGCAGCAGGTCGCCGATCAGTTCCATCAGTACCAGAATACCCAGCGGCGTCTGCTCGGCGGGCTTGAGCACGATGCAGTTACCAGCCGCCAGCGCTGGCGCGACTTTCCAGGCGGCCATCAGCAGCGGGAAGTTCCAGGGGATGATCTGGCCAACCACGCCCAGTGGCTCGTGGAAGTGGTAGGCCGCGGTGTTTTCGTCGATCTCGGCAGCGGTGCCCTCTTGCGAGCGAATGCAGCCGGCAAAGTAGCGGAAGTGGTCGACCGCCAGCGGGATGTCGGCATTCAGGGTTTCGCGTACGGCCTTGCCGTTGTCCCAGGTTTCGGTGACGGCGAGCTTTTCCAGGTTCTGTTCCATGCGGTCGGCAATCTGCAGCAGGATGTTGCTGCGCGCCTGGACCGACATCTTGCCCCAGCCATCTTTGGCGCGGTGCGCGGCATCCAGGGCCAGTTCGATATCTTCAGCGGTGGAGCGCGGGATTTCGCAAACCGCACCACCGGTGACCGGCGACAGGTTGGTGAAGTACTGGCCCTTCAGCGGCGCGACAAATTCGCCATTGATGAAGTTGCCATAGCGTGACTTGAAGGAGACGACGGAGCCTTGGGCTCCCGGTTGTGCATAGATCATTGTTGTTACCCTCTGAGCGCAGCCTGACCCCGCACGGGCCAAGTCATGGGTTGATACTAGTAACAGCGCCGGGGTCTCTGGTATGCGTCCTTGGCAGGGATGACATCGTTATTTAGTAGTAATTGGCGACGCTGCAGGTGCTCTCTCAGGCTAGCTGCTGGCAACGCCAGACCACGCCGCCGCTGACGGACGGTCAGGCGCTCTGCACCCGCAGTACCCCGGTGTCGATGGCCAGGTGCACCAGCTCGGTCAGCGAGCTGACGTTGAGCTTCTGCTTGAGTACGGTGAGGTTGTTGGAAACGGTCTTGCTGCTGATGCACAGGTTGTCGGCGATCTGCCGGGGCGCCACGCCGCGCGCAAGCATGACGAAGATCTCGAACTCACGCTGGGTGACGTCGCGCAGACGCGGGTCTAGGCGCTCGTCTGTCCCGGCGCAGGCCAGCTGGGTGGCGAGCTCCTGTTCGATGTAACGGTGCCCCTTGAGGCAACGGCCGACCGCATCCAGCAGCACTTCGGGCGAGGCGTTTTTGGTGATGAAGCCCAGCGCGCCGGTGGCCAGTGCCTGACGCACCAGCGGGAGCTCATCGTGCATGCTGAAGAACAGAATGCGCAGCAGCGGCCAGCGCTGCAGCAACCGCCGGGCGGTTTCAATACCGCTGATGCCCGGCAGGCCAACATCGAGAATCACCAGATCAGGCACCTGTTGCTGGGCGGCGGCGATGGCGTCTTCACCGCTCACCGCGCCGCGAATCTCGGCCTGACTGAACAGCATCGCCAACAGGCTGGTGTAGCCCTGGCGCACTACCGCGTGATCGTCCACCAGCAAGATGTTCATGCCACTGCCCTCAAGGGAATACGCAGCCCGAGCACCACGCCCTCCCCGGCTGCGGAATTGACCTGCAACGGCGAGCCCAGGCAGCGGGCGCGCTCGCGCATGGAATGCATACCGATACCCCACTGCACGGGCGTGGCCATGCCGCTGCCATCGTCCTGCACGCTGACCAGCAGCAAGTCTTGTTCTTGACTCAGGCGCACCCACACACAGCGCGCGCGGGCATGTCGCGCCACATTGTTGAGTGCCTCCTGCAGCAGGCGGTACAGATGGGCGCGGGCCTCCAGCCGCAGGCCGGGCAGTTGGCCGTCCAGCTCCAGGCGGCATTCGACCCCCTGCTGCTGTTGCCATTGTTCGGTTAGCTGCGCGAGCGCCTGCTCAAGCCCCAGACGCTCCAGTACCACCGGGTGCAGATCGCGCACCAGACGGCGGAAGCCTTGCTGCAGGCCATCACAGTTGCTCAGCAGCTGGCTGCTTAAACGCGTGAGCGTGCGTGAGTCGCTGTGATCGCACCGCTGCAGTAAGAAGGCTTGGGCGCGGATGCCGGTGAGGTACTGGCCCAGGTCATCGTGCAGCGCGTGCGCCAGCTGCATACGCTCGCGCTCCTGCACGCTGAGCAGCCGCTCGGTCAGCTCCTGATTGCGCTGCTCGGCCCGCTGCAGCGCCGCGGCCATGCCGTTGAAGCGTTCTGCCAAGCGGTTGATCTCTGGCTGCTGGCTGGGGCTCAGGCGGGTACGTAACTGGCCTCCGGCGATGGACAGCAGGGCATCCAGCAAGCGGTGATAGGCGCGCAAACCGCGATTCAGTGCCCAGTGGATGGTCAGCAGTGAGAGCAGCAGCGCCAGCGCAAACACCAGCAGCAGCAACTGTACCGACTCCCAGATTTCAGCCAGCTCGTCGTGGGCATCTGGGGTGATTCGCCATTGCTGGCCGTCGGCAAACGACAGCGTCAGCGGCGGGAAGCGTTCGCTGACCGCCGGGGCCAGCCGCCGCGCCAGCCACTCAGGCACGTCGCCAGGCTCGGCGGCCGGCGGCGTGGCATCCGCGGTGGCCTTTACGTCGGTGATGCGCAGGTGCCGTAGCCCGCTGAACTGGGCGGCGTCTGGCGCGGTGGCCGAGCGCGAGATGCTATCGAACAACTGCAGCGCCATCGACCGGCTGGCGTGCAGCTCGCGCACCAGGTCTTTTTCGGCCTGCTGCAACAACACCAGCAGCAGGCTGCCGAGTACTACGGCAAACAGCAGGCAGACGCCGGCATACAGACGGGCGCGAAACGAGAGTGCGCTCATTGGGGGCGGTTACTTGACCACAAAGTGCCCGACCATGCCCTTGCTCTCCAAGCCCTTCATGTAAAAGGCATAACGGCCGGGAATCAGCGGGGTAAAAAACAGCTCGGCTTCGCCGGCCTCTTCAAACTCCAGTTCGTGCAGCAGCGCTGCCTTGATTTCCACGTCGCCGGCTTCCACCTTGCGCAGGTGAACCGTCTTGAAGAAGTCCGGAGCCTGGAAGGCATACTCCTTCTGCCCCGAGGCCACCACCATCAACTGATAGGCCTTGCCGGTTTCCAGCTGATACTCGTTCTGGCTCATGGCGTAATCGCTTTCGGCGTTGCCCAGCACCAGATCCGGCAATGAGGTGTTCCGGCGGGTCAGGTCGCCAGCGGCCAGAATGCGGTCGGTACCGACCAGACAGATGATCATCAGGCCGACGTTCAATAGCGTACGGGTGCGTGACAGGCTCATGGCGGGAATCCTTTTTGTTGTGTAGCCACCATGCTAATGCGCAAGAAAATCGCCGAAATACTACCTTGGTACCGGCTTATTGGTACTTTCTTCATATTTCCCCGCGCTAACCGGATTCCTATGCTGGGAGGCATAAAAAGAAGGAGTCCCCATGCGTCTGATGGCCCTGCATACCTCGCTTTACCTGTTCGCCCTGCTGGCCGCCACGCTGGTCGCGCATGACGTACAGGCTAACCCGCTAACGGTGCGCATCGGCTATATCGGCTGGACGCCCGATCCCGGCCCGGTGCTGTCGAACGTGATTCCCGAGCCGACCGATTCCGGCCTGCGCGGGGCGGAACTCGCCATCGTCGACAACAACACCACCGGCCGCTTCCTCAAGCACGACTACCAGCTGCTGAGCGCCAGCGAGCCCGATCTGAACGCCACGCTGGACGCTGCCCGCGCCCTGCATGCCGAGGGCGTGCGGCTGTTCATCGGCAACCTGCCGGCCAGCGCGCTGAGCCAGCTCTCGGCCGAATTTGGCGACAGCCTGCTGTTCAACGCCGGCAGCTACGACGACGCCCTGCGCACCAGCCAATGCCTGCCCAACGTGCTGCACACCCTGCCCAGCCGCGCCATGCTGGCCGATGCACTGGGCCAGTTTCTGCTCAGCCGCAAACTCAAGCGCTGGCTGCTGATCAGCGGCCCGACCGAAGAGGATCAGGCCTACGCCGCCGCACTCAAGCGCGCCGCCCAGCGCTACGGCATGCGCATCGTCGCGGAGAAGGAGTGGAGCTTTGACACCGACCTGCGCCGCGCCGCGCAGGCCGAGGTGCCGCTGTTCACCCAGACCGACGAGTACGACGTGGTGCTGGTGGCCGACGAGCGCGGCGACTTTGGCGAATACATCCCCTACAACACCTGGTATCCGCGCCCGGTGGCCGGTACCCAGGGCCTGACCCCGGTCGGCTGGCACAAGACCATCGAGACCTATGGCGCGGCGCAATTGCAGAAGCGCTTTGAGGAGCACGCCGGGCGCTGGATGAATAGCCTGGACTTTGCCTCCTGGCTGGCCGTGCGCTCGATTGGCGCGGCCGTCACCACCCTCAACAGCGCCGACGCCGACGCCATTGGCGCGCTCAGCGTCAGCGACCGCCTGCCGATGGACGGCTTCAAGGGCCGCAAGCTGAGCTACCGCACCTGGAGCGGCCAGCTGCGCCAGCCGATCGCACTGGCACAGCCACGCGCACTGGTTACGACCTCACCGCAGGACGGCTTCCTGCACCCCGGCACCGACCTGGACACCCTCGGCTACGACGAACCCGAGAGCCAGTGCCGTATTGCCGAACACCTGAACAAGAGCTGATGGAGCTGCCCATGACTACCCTGCCCTTTCGCCACGCCCTGCTGGCCGCGTTGATCACCACCGCGAGCACCGCTGCTCTGGCCGAGACTGCCTACGTATCGAACGAGAAGGACAACACCATTTCGGTGATCGACATGAACACGCTGGAGGTCACCGACACGCTGGACGTTGGCATGCGCCCGCGCGGCATTCTGCTGTCGAGCGACAACAGCAAGCTGTTCATCTGCGCCAGCGACTCCGACACCGTGCAGATCATGGATCTGGCGACCCGCCGCATAGTGCAGGAGCTGCCCTCCGGCGCTGACCCGGAGCAATTCGCCCTGCACCCGAACGACCGCACCCTGTACATCTCCAACGAGGACGACGCACTGGTAACCGTGGTCGACGTGCCGACCGCCGAGGTACTGGCGCAGATCGACGTGGGCGTGGAGCCCGAAGGCATGGCAGTCAGCCCGGATGGCAAGTGGGCGGTGAACACCAGTGAAACCACCAACATGCTGCACTGGATCGACACCACCACGAACGAGCTGGTCGACAACACCCTGGTTGACCAGCGCCCGCGTCACGTCGAGTTCAGCCACGACAGCAAGACACTGTGGGCCTCGGCCGAGATCGGCGGCACCGTTACCGTGCTGGACGTGGATTCGCGCGAAGTGAAAAAGGTGCTGACCTTTGAGATCAAGGGCATTCACCCGGACCGCATCCAGCCGGTTGGCGTGCGCCTGACCCGCGACGGCAAATACGCCTTTGTCGCCCTGGGCCCGGCCAACCATGTGGCGGTGGTCGACGCCAACACCTTTGAAGTACTGGATTACCTGCTGGTGGGCCGCCGCGTCTGGCACCTGGCTTTCAACGGCGATGAAAGCCGGCTGCTGACCACCAACGGTGTGAGTGGCGACGTTTCGGTGATTGATGTGGCGGACCTCAAGATACTGAAATCCATCAAGGTAGGGCGCTTCCCGTGGGGCGTGGTGGTCACGCCCTGATGAGCATTCAGGTCGCCGACGTCAGCTTTGCCTATGGCGCGCACAGGGCGCTTGAGCAGGTCAGCTTTACGCTGCGCCCGGGCTGCCTGAACGCCTTGTTGGGCCCCAACGGCGCGGGCAAGTCGACGCTGGTGGCGCTGCTCAGCCGGCTGTACCGCCTGCAGCAGGGCGACATCCTGCTGGACGGCCAATCGATCCGCCGCCACCCGCGCCACGCGCTACGCCAGCTGGGCGTGGTATTCCAGCAAAGCACCCTCGACCTGGACCTGACGGTGCGTCAGAACCTGGCCTACCACGCGGCCCTGCACGGGCTGTCACGCCGCGCGGCGGCCCCGCGTATCGAAGCCGAGCTGGCACGGCAGCACTTGCTGGAGCGTCAGCACGAGAAGGTGCGTCAGCTCAACGGTGGCCATCGGCGGCGGGTGGAGATCGCCCGCGCCCTGCTGCACCAGCCGCGCATTCTGCTGCTCGATGAGGCCAGCGTGGGGCTGGATACCGCCAGCCGCGCCGCACTCAACCAGCATGTGCGCGCCCTGTGCGCCGAGCAGCAACTGACAGTGATCTGGACCACCCACCTGCTGGATGAAATCCACGATGCCGATCCGGTGGTCATGCTCAGCCGTGGCCGCGTGGTGGCCAGCGGTGAAGCCGCCGAGCTGGTGCGGCAACAACAGGCCGCCGACCTGACCCAGGCCTTCGCCCGGCTCAGTGCCAACGCCCTGGAGGCCACTGCATGAGCCCGCATCATTACCTCGCCTGCATGGCCGGGATTCTGCAACGCGAGTGGTTGCGCTTTTTTCTGCAACGCTCCCGCTTTCTCAGTGCGCTGGTGCGCCCGCTGCTGTGGCTGCTGGTATTTGCCGCCGGCTTTCGCGCCGCGCTGGGGGTGTCGATCATCCCGCCGTACAGCACCTACATCACCTATGAGACTTACATCCTGCCCGGCCTGTGCTGCATGATCTTGCTGTTCAACGGTATGCAGGGCTCGCTGTCGATGGTCTACGACCGGGAAATGGGCAGCATGCGCGTGCTGCTGATGAGCCCGCTGCCGCGCCCCTTTCTGCTGCTCAGCAAGCTGCTGGCAACGGCGCTGGTGTCACTGATTCAGGTGTACGCCTTTCTCGCGATTGCCTGGTGCTTCGACATTCGCCCGCCACTCTGGGGCCTGCTGGCCGCCGCACCCGCGCTGCTGCTGGCGGCGCTGCTGCTGAGTTCACTGGGGCTGCTGTTATCGAACGGGATTCGTCAGCTGGAGAACTTCGCCGGGGTGATGAACTTCGTCATCTTCCCGCTGTTCTTCCTGTCGTCGGCGCTGTATCCGCTGTGGAAGATGCGCGAATCCAGCGAGTGGCTGTATTGGCTGTGTGCGCTCAACCCGTTCACCCACGCGGTGGAACTGGTGCGCTTTGCGCTCTATCAGCGGTTCAACCTGACCGCCCTGCTGGTGTGCCTGGGCCTGTGGCTGCTGGTCAGCCTGGCGGCGGTGCTGACCTTCAACCCGCAGCGGGCAGCGGTGCGCGGCTGAGCTGCCCACCGAGCGCTCGCCCGCGAAGCTTGCGGCTTGCGGCTTGCGGCACTCCGGGCCGGGCTTACTACTTTAGTACCGGTTTGTTGTGCCAATGTATCATTTGCAAGACAGCCTACTCCGGGTGTAATACCGATGTAATATCACCGAGCAGGCGAGTCCCAGCCAGACTACGTCGGCCGCATACAAAAAAAACAGGTTACCAACGCCATGTACAAGATCCTGATAGCCGATGATCACCCGTTGTTCCGCGAGGCCATCTGCAATGTGATCAGCAGCGGGTTCCCCGGTAGCGAATTGCTGGAGACCTGCGATCTGGACAGCGCCCTGACGCTGGCCCAGGAACACGATGACCTTGACCTGATCCTGCTCGACTTGAACATGCCCGGCATGCACGGCCTGAACGGGCTGATCACCCTGCGCAACGACTCACCCTCGATTCCCGTGGTGATCGTCTCGGCCGAAGAAGACAAGCAGGTAGTGCTGCAGGCCATCACCTACGGCGCGGTGGGCTTTATCACCAAATCCTCGCCACGGGCGCAGATGACCGAAGCCATAGTGCAGATCCTCGACGGCAACGTTTACCTGCCCTCCGACATCATCCGCGCCAACCGTACGATCACCCGACGCAACCCCGAGGAATACCCCATCTCCCCGGAACTGCTGTACGCCCTGACCCGCAAACAACTGCTGGTGCTGGAGCGCATGGCCAAGGGCGAGTCCAACAAGCAGATTGCCTACCATCTGGAAATCGCCGAAACCACGGTCAAGGCCCACGTCTCGGCGATCCTGCGCAAACTGAACGTGCACAACCGCGTGCAGGCGATTCTGTCGGCCAGTGATGTGGATTTCAGTGCTTATCTGAGACGTTAACGGCCAGGCCCTGGCGCAGGGCCGGCTCAGGCGTCAAAGCTGTCCGGCTCCTCCAGGAAAGGCAGCTGAGCTGCGTCTTCCAGCTCGTTGCCGGGATGGTTCGCCAGACTGGCGCTCACGGCCAGGAAGAAGCCAATCAGGGTCAGCAGTGCGACTATTTCAGAGATCAGCATGGGACAAGCTCCTGCGTTCTCAATGGACGATTGCCAGAGCGCTGGTCTGCGCATCCAACTGGCGGGCCGCACGCACCGTGCGCCAGGTGTTCCAGGCCATACACAGCATGCCGGTGAAGAAGAAGGCGCCGTCAATAACTCGCACTACGTATCCCGGATGGCTGGCCTCCAGCGCTTCGACGAAAGAGTATGTGGGTGTGCCGTCGACGTTCACTGCGCGCCACATCAGGCCCTGGGTAATGCCGTTGACCCACATGGCGACGATGTACAACACGGAGCCAATGGTCGCGAGCCAGAAATGCAGGTTGATCAGCCCCGTGCTGTGCATTTTCTCGACCCCAAACACCTTGGGAATCAGGTGATACAGCGAGCCGAAGGTGATCATCGCGACCCAACCCAGAGCGCCTGCATGTACGTGGCCAATGGTCCAGTCAGTATAGTGCGACAGCGCGTTCACGGTTTTGATCGCCATCATCGGTCCTTCAAAGGTGGACATGCCGTAGAAGGCCAGGGCCACCACCAGGAAACGCAGGATCGGATCGGTACGTAGCCGATGCCAGGAGCCAGAGAGGGTCATCATGCCGTTGATCATGCCGCCCCAACTGGGCGCCAATAGAATCAGCGACATCACCATGCCGAGCGATTGCGCCCAGTCTGGCAGGGCGGTGTAGTGCAAATGGTGTGGCCCGGCCCAGATGTACAGGGTGATCAGCGCCCAGAAGTGCACGATCGACAGGCGGTAGGAGTACACCGGCCGGTTCACCTGCTTGGGCACAAAGTAATACATCATGCCGAGAAAGCCGGTGGTCAGAAAAAAGCCCACCGCGTTGTGCCCGTACCACCACTGCACCATGGCGTCGGTCGCGCCGGCATAGACCGGGTAGGACTTGAACCAGCTGATCGGGATCGCGGCGTGGTTAACGATATGCAGCACCGCGATGACCAGGATGAAGGCGGCAAAGAACCAGTTGCCCACGTATATGTGGCGGGTCTTGCGACGCCTCAGCGTACCGAAGAACACTACCGCGTAGGCCACCCAGATGATCGCCATCACCACCGCACCGGTGAACTCGATCTCGGCATATTCCTTGGTGGTGGTCAGCCCCTGGGGCAGGGTCACCAGCATGATGATGATCACCGCCTGCCAGCCCCAGAAGGTGAAAGCCGTCAGGCGCGGCGCAATCAGCGGCGTTTGGCAGGTACGCTGCACCGCATAGTAACTGGCGGCGAACTGTGCGCTGCCGGCAAAGCCGAATATCACCAGGCTGGTATGCAGTGGGCGCAGACGGCCAAAGCTGGTCCAGGGCAGATCAAAGTTGAGCGCTGGCCAGACCAGCTGCGAAGCGACCAGCAGGCCGACCGACATCCCTACCACGCCCCACACCACCGTCATGATGGCGAACTGGCGCACCACCCGGTAGTTGTAATGCTGCACAGCACCTGTGTTTTGCATCGTTGAAACCTTTCTGACAGTGACTGCGGCCAGAGCCGCAAAGGTAGCCGTACTGTAGAAAAGGCGAACAACACAAAACAGACTCAGAGGTCACGCGTTAAGGCGTATCAGATGGCCAGCGCGAATCACCGCTGGGTAGTCAGATGCCGGGCTATACCGCGCTTGAATGGCTGAGCCTGCTGCGCCAGACGCAGACCGGCGTTGCGCAACAGACGCATGGGCAGTTGATCGCTGGTGTAGCAATCGACCAGCAGATTGGTGGCCTGATACAGCGGCCAGGTAGCCAGCCGTTGTTGCCGCTGGTAGCGTTCCAGCAAGGCGGGCGCGGCCAGATCGCCGCCGCGCGCCTGGGCGGCCAGCACCAGTGTGCTGAGGCGCTGCACACTACCCAGAGCAAAGTTGAAACCCTGCGCGGTAACCGGGTGCATACCCACGGCGGCATCCCCGATCAGCGCGCAGCGCTGGCTGACGACCTGACGCGCGTAGACGCCCACCAATGGATAAACGTGGCGGCTGCTGACCAGTTGCATGCGTCCCAGGCGGTGGGCAAAGCGCTGCTCGATTTCTCTGGAAAAGCGCTCGTCGCCTAGCTGCTGCAGCTGCGCAATCGCGCGCGGCGGCAGGGTAATCACCACCGACGACTGCCGCCCGTTCAACGGCAGCAGGGCCAGGGTTTGACCGTAGCCGAACCACTCCCAGGCGACCTGCTGGTGGTCTTTCTCGTGCTGCATGCGGCAGACCAGCATGCTCTTGCCGAAATCCTTCAGCTGAGCACCGATGCCCAGCAGGCGGCGGGTCTCGGAAAAACGGCTATCCGCAGCAACCAGCAGCCGCGCCTGCTGCACATCGCCGTTGGCCAGCGCCAGCTCGACCCGGTCCGGGTGCTGCCGGATGGCGTGTATCTCGGCATCGCAACGCAGCGTGGTCGCAGCATCCTGTTGCAGGCTCTGGTAGCAGGCGCGGCGGATCGCCTGATTGGCCACCAGATGCCCGAGCCGTTCGGCCCCGGCCTGCTGGGCATTGATGTGCAGGGCAAACGGAGATGGGCCGCTGAACACGCTGGCATCGCGCAAAACGGCAATCTCATCGGCCTCAATCAGTGACCAGATATTGAGCCGCTCGAGCAGCGCTTGCGAGCTGTGGGTCAGGGCAATTTCGCGCCCATCAAAGGCCGGCTCGGCAATGGCTGCCTCCGCTTGCCGCTCGAGCAACAACACCGACAGGCCTTGCTCCGATAGCGCGCGGGCGAAACAAAGTCCGCTGGGGCCAGCGCCAACGATGGCAACGTCATGGATCATGCAAAGTCTCCCTACGGCAGCAAAAGGCCAGTCTGGCGAGTTGCGGCGCGCGGAATATTGCGCTGGGTCAGTGTGCCGTCGCTGGCGTCTGCGGTCGGGTGTCGCAGCTGGCGGCCATCAGAAGGAGGCGATGATGCGGCCCAGCGTCGCCATGGCCTGCTCGCTGCGCGTATCCCAGGGGTGCCCGTAGTTCAGGCGCGCGCAGTGGCCGTAATGGCGGCTGGCCGAGAAGATCGGCCCCGGCGCCAGACTGATGCCCTGGGCCAGCGCATGCTGGAATAGCTGCAAGGAGTCGACCCGGCTGGGAAACTCAAACCACAGAAAGTAGCCGCCATGAGGGCGCGTAACCCGGGTTTCGGCCGGAAAGTGCCGCGCGGCCGAGGCCAGCATCGCGCGCTGCTGGCTTTCCAGCGCATGCCGCAGCTTGCGCAGGTGGCGATCGTAGCCGCCGTGTTGCAGGTAATCGGCGAGTGCCGCCTGGGCCGGCACCGAGGGCGAGATGGTGGTCATCAGTTTGAGGCGGCTGATCTGCTCGGCGAAGCGCCCTGCCGCCACCCAGCCAACCCGGTAACCGGGAGCCAGGCACTTGGAGAAAGAGCCGCAGTGCATCACCAGACCCTCGGTATCAAAGCTCTTGACCGGCTTGGGCGGCTGGCTGCCGTAGTACAGCTCGGCATAGACGTCGTCTTCGATCATCGGCACCTGATGTTGCTTCAGCAGCGCATAAAGCGCCTGCTTCTTCTCGTCGGTCATACTGGCGCCCAGCGGGTTCTGCAGGCTGCTCATAAACCAGCAGGCCTTGATCGGGAAGCGCTGCAGGCTGTCGGCCAGACTGTCCAGATCGATCCCTTCGCGCGGGTGTACCGGAATTTCCACCGCCTTGAGCTTGAGCCGTTCCAGTACCTGCAGGGTGGCGTAAAACGCGGGGGTTTCGATGGCGACCAGGTCGCCGGGCTGGGTCACCGTCTGCAGGCAGAGGTTGAGTGCTTCCATGGCGCCGGTGGTGATTACCAGCTCCTCCAGCGGCAGCATCATGCCGCTGACCATATAGCGCAGGGCAATCTGCCGGCGCAGATCGGGATTGCCGGCGGTCATGTCGGCGATCACCGCATGCGGCTGCATGTCACGTGCACTGTTGGCCAGCGAGCGTGACAGGCGCGCCAGCGGAAACAGGTTGGGACTCGGGAAGGCCGAGCCAAATGCGACCATGTCCGGGTCCTTGAGCGAGCTCAATACCGAGAACACCAGCTCGCTGACATCCACCTCTACGCTGCCGGAGGCGTACTGGCCGATATCCGGTTCGTGCAGCTGGCGCCGCGCCAGGGCGTGCACAAAGTAACCGGAGCGCGGGCGCGCCTGAATCAGGCCCCGGTCCTCCAGCAGGTAATAGGCCTGAAACACGGTAGACGGGCTGACCCCGTAGGTGCGGCTGGCGTGCCGCACCGAGGGTACCTTCTCGCCGGGGGCGATCACTCCGGTACGGATGAGTTCGGCGATCTCGTCGGCGAATTTCTCGTAGCGTTTCATCCTGTCCTGTGCGGGTTTGGAAGCCTGCACATACTCTACGCCATCGTCAGTGGCCATGGGCTACTCAACGCGCCTGCGGCGAAACAAAGGTCGAGGCATCGCGCACGCTGCTGCCAGCGTCGTGCAGATCACTGACCACAAAGTGCAGCGGTTGGCTGCCGGCACGGCCGTCGGCCTGCTGGCGGCTGACGCGCACCGGTACAACAGCGGTCTCACCGCCGGCAATGCGTACCTCGCCCAGGCCTTGTGCCTTGAAGCGCTCCGGCTCGCCCAGTGCGATCGTATAGGCGCGGCTTTGCTGGCTCTTGTTGATCACCTTCAGGGTGTACAGGTTCTCAATGTCGCCAGCGCTGTTCTCGCGGAAGATGCTGCGATCACGGCTCACATCCAGGTCAATCAGCGGGCGGGTCTGAATGCCCCAGATCAGAGCGCCGACCATCGCCAGCAGCGCCGCCGCATAACCGACCAGGCGGGGGCGCAGCCAGTGTGTGGGCTTGCCTTCCAGCGCCCGCTCGGAGGTATAGCGGATCAGCCCGCGTGGGTAATCCATCTGGTCCATCACGCTGTTGCAGGCATCGATACAGGCGCCGCAGCTGATGCAGTCGAGTTGCAGGCCGTCGCGAATATCGATACCGGTTGGGCAGACCTGGACGCATACAGTGCAGTCAATGCAGTCACCCAGGCCGGCTGCAGTGTGGTCGATGTTCTTCTTGCGCGGGCCACGCGCTTCGCCACGGGCGCTGTCGTAGGTGACGACCAGGGTGTGCTCGTCGAACATGACGCTCTGAAAGCGCGAGTAAGGGCACATGTGCAGACAAACTTTTTCGCGCAGCCAACCCGCGTTGAAGTAGGTGGCGGCGGTGAAAAAGAACAGCCAGAAGGCGGTAGTGGCACCCAGTTGCAGCTGCAGCATATCGCTGACCAGCTCGCGTACCGGGGTGAAATAACCGACAAAGGCAATCGCCGTGGCCAGGCTGACTGCCAGCCAAATGCCGTGCTTGGCGGCGCGGCGCGCCAGTTTGTTGAATGACCAGGGCGCGGCGTCCAGGCGTACGCGCTGATGCCGTTCGCCCTCGGTGACCTTCTCGGCCCACATGAATATCCACGTCCACACGCTCTGTGGGCAGGTATAGCCGCACCACACGCGTCCGGCGAATACAGTGATAAAGAACAGGCCGAAGGCGGCAATCATCAGAATCGCCGACAGCAGAATGAAATCCTGCGGCCAGAAGGTCGCGCCAAAGATAAAGAACTGCTTGGCGTCCAGATCCCAGAGCACCGCTTGGTGGCCATTCCAGTTCAACCAGGCCGTACCGAAGAACAGGAGTATGAGCGCGCCCGCGCCGCTCAGGCGCAGATTGCGAAAAAAGCCCTTGAAGCTGCGGATATGGATCGGCTCGCCGGTCTGGGCGGGCGGCACGAAGGTGATTGGCTGCTGGTTTCTGGCAGTCACGTCTTTAAGCGGAATCTGGCTGGTCATGGCAATCATGGCTCTTGGTTATCAGGCGCGGGGCATGATGCGCGGCCAGCTGATTCGGTAACAGATTCAGGTTGTACTAAAAAAAGCGGATCAGATGGGGGGCACCCAAAGCACCTCAGGACTGTCTGCTGCTGCTTCTCGTTAGCGTCCGACGCCTGTGCGGCCGCGATCTGATCCGCTTTTTTTGTCTGGATCTGGGTCTGGTTGGTAACCGCCGCGCTGCGCATAGTGGTGATCTGATCCGAGCTGCCCGTTGCCAACGCCTGATTGGCGCTGCGTGCAGCCCAGCCGAGAGGTTTGCATGTACCACTATGATGAATATGATCGCGCCCTGGTAACCGAGCGCGTTGCCCAGTTTCGCGATCAGGTTGCGCGGCGCCTGAGCGGTGAACTGAGTGAAGAAGAGTTTCTGCCACTGCGCTTGCAGAACGGCCTGTATCTGCAGCGCCACGCCTACATGCTACGGGTAGCGATCCCCTACGGCACGCTATCGGCAGACCAGCTGCGTACCCTGGCCAGCATCGCCCGTGACTTCGACCGCGGTTACGGCCACTTCACCACCCGGCAGAACATCCAGTACAACTGGATCGAGCTGGAGCAGGTGCCGGATATTCTCGAACGGCTGGCGCAGGCCGATATGCATGCCATCCAGACCTCGGGCAACTGTGTGCGCAACATCAGCACCGACGCCTTTGCTGCCGTGGCGGCAGATGAAGTGCTTGATCCGCGTCCGCTCGCCGAGATTCTGCGGCAGTGGTCGACCGTGAATCCGGAGTTTCTCTACCTGCCGCGCAAGTTCAAGATTGCGCTGTGCTCGGCCAGCGCAGATCGCGCGGCGGTGATGATGCACGACATCGGCCTGTACCTTTACCGCGATGCAAACGGCGAGATGCTGTTTGATGTCATGGTCGGCGGCGGCCTGGGGCGTACGCCTATTCTGTCGCAGCCGATCCGCCGGGCGCTGCCCTGGCGCCATCTGCTGTCGTACGTCGAGGCGATATTGCGGGTGTACAACCGGCATGGCCGACGCGACAACAAGTACAAGGCGCGTATCAAGATTCTGGTCAAGGCGCTGGGGATTGAAGCCTTCGCCAGTGAGGTGGCTGCCGAGTGGCTGCATATCAAGGACGGCCCGGCGGAGCTGACCGAGGCCGAGTTCAGCCGCGTTGCCGCCAACTTTTTACCACCAGCCTATCTGCCGCAACCGGCAACTGACCTCGGGTATGGCACTGCACTGGCGCAGGATGCCCAGTTCACCCAATGGGTGCAACGCAACACCCATGCCCACAAGGTACCGGGCTATGTGTCCGTCACACTCTCGACCAAGCCCGGTGGCGATACGCCGCCCGGCGATGTCACTGCGGCGCAAATGGAGCAGGTTGCCGACCTGGCGGAGCGCTTCGGCTTTGGTGAGATTCGCGTGGCGCATGAGCAGAATCTGGTGCTGCCGGACATTGCCAAGGCCGACCTTTACCGCTTCTGGCAGGCGGCCTGTGAAGCCGGCTTGGCGACGGCCAACATTGGGCTACTGACCGATGTGATTGCCTGCCCCGGCGGCGACTATTGCTCCCTGGCCAATGCCAAATCCATTCCAGTGGCGCAGGCGATCCAGCAGCGCTTTGCCGACCAGACGCTGCTGCAGGATTTGGGCGAGATCAGCCTGAATATCTCCGTCTGCATGAACGCCTGCGGGCACCACCATATTGGCAATATCGGCATTCTCGGCGTCGATAAGAATGGTAGCGAGTGGTATCAGTTCACCATTGGCGGCGCGCAGGGCAAACAGAGCGCCTTGGGCAAAGTGATTGGCCCGGCGTTCAGCGCCGCCGAGGTGCCGGATGTGATTGCGCACCTGGCTGACGTCTATCGCGAACAGCGCTTCGAGAGCGAGCGCTTTGTGGATACCGTCGCGCGGGTTGGCCTGGAGCCGTTCAAGGCGCGGGTCTACCAGCGTGAGGAGGTGCGAGCATGAACAACCTGATACGCCTGGGCAGCGACGGTGCCGAACTGGCAACTGTGGACCCCTGGATGCTGGCGCTGACACCGCCCGAGGCGCCGACTGGGCCGCTGATCCTGTCGCTCAGCGACTGGCTGGCGCGGCAGACTGAAGCCGTGTTGCGGGGCGCGCAAACCAGCGCAGATGCAGTGTGCCTGCAACCGGATGATGAGGCGGAACAACTGGAGTCTTATCTGGCCGTGCTGCCGTTGATCGCGGTGCACTTCCCCACTTTTCGCGATGGGCGCGGCTATAGCCAGGCCTACCTGCTACGTGCCCGGTTGGGCTGGCAAGGTGAACTGCGGGCAGTGGGTGACGTGTTGCGCGACCAGCTCAGCCATATGCGCCAGTGTGGTTTTGATGCCTTTGCAGTGCGTGAAGACAAGTCGGCTGAGGATGCCCTCAAGGGACTGGCTGGCATGAGCGTGCTTTACGGGCGCTCGGCTATCGAGCCACGGCCGCTCTTTCGGCGCCGAGGTGGTTTGTGATCAAGGGGTTGCTGTTGTTGCTGGTGATGCAGGCTGCTGGCGCCTTGCTGCAGCTGTTGTACTTGCCAATGCTGCCAGGGCCGGTGATCGGCCTGCTGCTGCTACTGGTCTTTCTCTTGCTGTTGGGGCGCATTCCGGCGTGTCTGGAGCAGGTCAGCGTTGTGTTATTTCAGTATTTACCGCTGCTGCTGGCCGTGCCCGCTACCGGCATCCTGTTGGGCGGTGATGTGCTACTGACACAATTGCCGGCAATCAGCGGTGCGCTCTTATTTTCGTTGCTGCTGTGCATTCCCCTGTGCGGCTGGCTGATGCAACGGCTGATAGGCGACAAGCGAGGATGCCTGATCCGCTGCTGCAGGTCATACACTCGCCGGTCACCGCGATCGCGCTGACGCTCGCGGCGTTTTTGTGTGCCATCTGGTTGTACCGCCGCAGCGGCTGGCTGGTATTGCAGCCAGTGCTGGTGACCATGCTGATTATTATTGCTGGTATTCGGCTGCTAGGGCTGGAGTATCAGGCCTATCGCGAAGCGGTGCTGCCCATTTCCTGGCTGCTTGGCCCGGCGACCGTTGCCTTGGCAGTTCCGCTGTATCGCAACTTGCGGCGCATCCGGCAGACGTTATGGCCGGTAATCCTGACGTTGCTGGTGGGCGGGGTTGCTATCGTCGCACTGACGCTGCTTTTCGCATACTGGCTGGGTGCAGACCTGCCCGTGCTGATGACGCTGGCGACCAAATCGGTAACCATGCCTATCGCGATGCCGCTGGCTGAGCAACTCGGTGGCATCGCCGCCTTGGCTGCGGTGCTGGTGATGCTCACGGGCGTGGCAGGCACTGCCATGCTGCCACCGTTATTGAATCTCTGTGGTGTGCAGCACCCTGCCGCACGCGGTATGGCCTACGGCATGAACGCCCACGCCGTGGGAACCGCCAGGGCACTGGAAGAAGGCGATGAATGTGGCGCATTCGCCGCCTTGGCCATGGGGGCCTTGGGGGCCATGACTGCCGTATTGCTACCGCTGGCAGTATTGCTCCTGAAGGCGACCCTGGGTTGGTAATCAAGCCTGGTGCGAGAGAGGCAAGGCAGCCGACGATACGCGATGCTGACCATTGAATCCGTGAGATAACTGATTGTGAGCAAGCTCTGTCACGCGCCCCCTGCCTGGCCTTTTGGTAAGGACGGCACCTTGTCACAAGGCTGCACCGCCAACAAATGGCTCATCGCCGTCTTCAACTTCATCGGCTTGACCGGCTTGTGCAGCATCACGTACCCCAGCTCCCGCACCTGCAGCTTCAGCGCATTGCTGTAATTGGCCGTAATCAGTAGCACGGGCAACGGCTGACCGCGCCGCGCGTTGATACGCGCGACCACGTCCACGCCGTTGACGTCGTTATCCAGGTGGTAATCGGCAATCAGCAGGTCAGCCGGAGCATGGAAGTTGTCGACCTGGCTGGCCAGGTCTTCTTCCGATAGCGCGGTGATCACCCGGCAACCCCAGCCTTCCAGCAGGGTGCGCATGCCGGCGCAGATGGCTGCGTCGTTATCCAGCACCCAGACGGTGGCGCCCGGCAGACGTTCGCCGATGCGCGCGGTGACCGGTTCGTCCTGCACCACGGTCGGCTGCAGGCGGCCAAAGGGTACATCGACGCTGAACACCGAACCGCGCCCTTCGACCGAGCGCACGCGAATGCGATGCCCCAGCATGCGGGCAATCTTGTCGACGATGGCCAGCCCCAACCCCAGCCCTCGGTCACGGGTATTGGCGCTGGGGTTAACGCGTTTGAACTCCTGGAAGATCTCCTGCAGTTTGTCTTCCGGGATGCCCATGCCGGTGTCCCATACTTCGATACGCAGACCATGGGCGTGGCGCCGGCAACCCAGCAGGATGCGACCGCTGCCGGTATAGCGAATGGCATTGGTGAGAAAGTTGCGCAGAATGCGTACCAGCAACTGGGCGTCGCTGCGCACCACCGCGTGGCAGGGTACAAAGCTCAGCTGCAGGCCTTCGCTGGCGGCCAGTTGCGCGTATTCATTACCGAGGTTATCCAGCAGGTCGCCCAGGTTGAAGGCGCTGATGTCAGGCTTGATCACCCCGGCGTCCAGCTTGGAGATGTCCACCAGGGTGCCCAGCAGGTTTTCTACATCTTCCAGCGAGTGGCTGACCTGGCGTACCAGCGCGCCGGTGCTTTCCGCCACCGTTTGCTCCAGCAGCGCGCCGGTAAACAGGCGCGCTGCGTTCAGTGGCTGCAACAGGTCGTGACTGACGGCGGCAAGAAATTTGGTTTTTGACAGGTTGGCCTGCTCGGCCTCGCGCTTGGCTTCACGCAGGCGTGCTTCGGCCTGGGCCCGTTCGCTGATCTCCTGACGCATCTGGCCGTTCACTTCGGTCAGCTCCTGGGTGCGTTCGCGCACGCGCTGCTCCAGGTGCTGATAGGCCTGATGCAGTGCCTCGGAGGTGCGCCGCCGCTCGGTAATATCGCGGATCAGTACGAAGATGCCGACCACCGCGCCGCTGGCATCACGGTTGGGGACATAGGAGCGCAGCAGGTAACGCTGCTTGCCCTCCAGATTGGCTTCGGCAAACTCGAAGCTGACGCTCTCGCCGCGAAAGGCCCGTGCGATATAGGGTTCCAGCCGGCTGAACTGCTCGGTGCTATGCACCCGATGCAGGCTCTGGCCGAGAATCTCGCCGTGGCCCCAGCCGTACCAGTCTTCATAGACCTTGTTGGTGAACTGGTAGGTCAGGTCGCCGCCCACGTAGGCGATCAAGGCCGGCACGTGGTCGGTGATCAACCGCACCCAGCGCTCACTTTCCTGCAGAGCGCGGGCGTAGAGCTCGCGCTCGGTGATGTCGGTGAAGGTGTTGACGAAGCCGCCGGTGGGCATCGGGTGGGTACGGATTTCCAGCACCCGGCCGTTGGACAGCTGCTGCTCGCAGGTCAGCTGTGGCGCGCCGTGCTCATTGCGGCTGTGCGGCGTGAACAGTGCCAGCTCGCTGTCTTCCATCACCTCGGTAAACGGCCGGTGCGCGGCAATTGGCGCCAGGCCGGCCAGCTCCAGAAAGCGCCCGTTCCAGACTTCCAGCGCGCCCTCGCCGTTGACCACCGCCACACCCTGCGACAGGCTGTCGACGGTGCGCTGCAGCAGGCGGGTTTTCTGCTCCAGGGCTTTTTCACGCCGCGCCTTTTCTGATTGCTTCAGATCGGTGATATCGGTGTACATGATCACCAGCCCGCCCTCACGGGTGGGTCGCTCGCTGACCTGCATCCAGCGCTGGTCGCGCAACTGGTGCAACAGGTGACCATCGGCGGAATCGGTCTCGACGATCAGCCCGGTGGCCAGCGCCATACGTTTGGTCTCACCCAGCGTGGTGCCCTCGGTCACCCGCACGCCGGTGCCCTGCCAGAACGCGGCAAAGCGGCTGTTGAACAGCACGATGCGCTTGTTTTCATCAAACAAGACAAAGGCGTCGGAGACGCTTTCAATGGCATCAATCAGGTAATGGTGCGCCTTCTCTGCACGGGCTCTGGCGTCGCTCAACAAGCGATTGCTGGCCTGCAGTTCAGCCATGGTGTCATTCAACGCCTGGGTGCGTTCACGCACTTGCTCGGCCAGTTCTACCGAGTGCTGAAACGCTGCATAGCTTTCGGTGCGCTGGCTGGAGCTGGATTCGACCCGCTCGATCAGCGCCGCGTTGATGCGCAGCAACTTGTTGTTCTCGGCGCGCAGCGCCTGCAGCTCGGCCAACAGCTTGCTGTCTGCCTGCCACTCAGCGCGGGAAGGCAAACGCCACCCCGGTGAAGGTCTGGTTGATGTGCATGCCGTTGAACTGCTCGCCGTAGGTATTGAAGCCGATTACCCGGTTGGCCGCGAGAAAGTCCGACATCAGCCGATCCTCACCGCGCAGCTCGGCCTCCATACGGCGCAGAAAGCAGTCACAACCGAGGATCAGCACCGGTTCGCCAAGGCGCTCGCGCAGCTGCCCGAAGGTCGCGTCCAGATTGGGCAACAGCTCGCCCGGCTGCATGGCGGTGAGCACGATGCCGGTGTCTACCGCGCAGTAAAAGGTCAGGCTGTGGTCGTCGTTTACCCGCTGGATCGAGCGCACATAAAACTGATCCCGAATACGCACCGCCAGGGCATTCAGCGCAAAGGTGGCGAGCTTGAGCTGCTCCAGCGGCACACCCACCAGGCGCGCGTACTCTTCGGCGGCGGGTTCGGCGTTCAGCTCCAGCACCGTGCGGCTGGCGCTGTCTGCGGCAGTGACCACCAGCTTGGTATGGGAGGGCTGCAAGTGGTGGGTGGTAAATACCTCGAAATCCAGCCAGGTATTGACCATCACCACCACCGCTGCACCGGTAAAGAATTGCCCCTGATAGTAAACGTGGGTATGGCTCAGGTGATTGTCGTCGCCGGCGGAGCCGCCAAAGTGCGGGATGCTGCCGAGCGCAGCGCTGAGAGTATTGAGCACCACCTCTTCGCGGCTCGACAGGCCGTCGAGCAGCGTCAGGGCAAAGGTATGGTCCTTTACCGGCGCCAGATTGACCTGACGGCAGTGGCCCAGCATACGCTCAACCGCCTGCTGGGCCTCAACCAGGGTGAAGCTGTCGAGTGCATGAATCAGCGTGCAGTCCACGGCAAAGGCACGCAGATCAAAGCCCACGGCGCTGATGCAGCCACGGCCGTAACCGGCGCTGCTGATCTCGCCAGCGCTGGTGCAGCCTAACAGGGTGACGCCGCCAAAGTGCTGCTCCAACGAGGTGGCCAGTTCTGCCAGCGAGTATTCGGCGGAGCAGAAAAACAGCACAAAGCCCAGGTGCGGGTGCAACAGTTGGCGCGCCAGATCCTGCGCTGCCGCGTCGGGGTCGCTGGCGTTGGACATGGCAGTGCGGAAACAGTCGCCGAGTGGTTGTCGGTCGAATGCTGCAGGGCCTGGTTCAAAGTCGGAATAAGGGGTCATACAACCGATTCTAGAAAGCCCCCGCGGCAGACCCTATGCTACTTGAGTACTGGTTTGGTAAGCCTTGGGCACTAGCGGATCAGTTGTGAAGCGAGAAACAGAGGCGGATATTGGCTGCACAAAAAAGCCCCGCCGGTGCGCTTGGCGGGGCTTTTTAGCGAAGACGCCGGCTTACCAGTTCAGCACCACACCGAGCGCCACGGTGTCGGTTTCTTCGATTTTCTGGCTATTGGTGCGATCGTCGATCTCGTACTGGTTGTACTCGGCCACCAACGTCAGGTTGTCATTGATGCTATGGAACAGGCCCACCGCGCGGGTCTCGTAGTCTGCCGCCACGCCGATGCCGTTGCCGTCGTCCTCGGTCTTGCCGTATGACAGCGCCAGACGCGTCTTGCCACCGAAGGTGTAGGAACCCTGCAGCAGGTAGCCGGTGCTGTCGATCTCCCGCAGCACAGCTTCACCGGCGTTGTTGGTAAAGAACGGGTTGATGCCCTCGGCATCAAAACCAGAGGCCACCAGCGAGGCGGCGCCCATCTTTGCCTGCACGCCGTAACCAATCCCCTGCGAGGTCACATCGTCGACGCTGTCGTCGGTGTTTTCCGAAGTCTGGTAGCCGCCGTTGATCCAGCTGTAGATCTCGGCACCGGCGAGGTCGAACTGGTAGGTGATCTCGGTTTCGAAGCGCGGCGCATCCTGGTAGTTCTTGCCGACCGCAGAATCATCGGTGGTGTCCACCGGGTCCATGATGCCGGCAGCAATGCGCAGGCCACCCATCAGCGGAGAGCGATAGGTAATCTGCGCGGTGGGAAATGGATACGGGTAGCCGCTGCCGATGTTGCCGAAGGACACGCCACCACCATCCACCAGGCCCAGGGTGTCGCTGACCTGGCCATAACCGGCAAGCATCTCATCGAGCAGGATGTTGGAGCGCGAGAACAGGCCAAAGTCCTTGCCCACCAGCACTTCACCCCAGTCGCCGGCGATGGTGCCGTAGAACTGGCGCACGTCAATGGCGCTGGAAGTGCCATTGGTTTCACTGTCGTTGATGGTGACCCAGAACGAGGAGCGCGCACCCAGGGTCAGGTCGCCAACCTGTTTGCCCATGTTGAAGCCGATGTAGTTGGGCAGAAAGCCCATCTTTACTCGCGCCTGATCGCGGTCCAGATCGTCGTTGATGTTGTCGGTGTCGGTCTGCACGTAGAAGGCGTTGACATAGCCGTCGGCAGAAAAGGTGGTGCCGTCTTCGTCGTACAGGGTAATCGCGGCCGCGGCCGGGGTGCTGAGCAAGGCCAGCGCGATGGGGCTCAGCAGGGTGCAGGCAATCTTGTTCTTGTACATGATGCTCTCCGATGTAATCAGTGACTGAAGCGTCCAGCCGATTATCAGAAAGCCCACTGCCCTGCCCCATTGTCCGAGAGCGGCGGTTATCTTGCGCTTTGGTGTGTGCGACCAAGCGACACTGCGCACCTCCGCCGGCAGGTTGTATTTACAACCTACCGAGGAACTAGTTGGCGCTGCGCAGGTGCCAGCGCGGGCAGCGCGGTAACCGCGCCATAAAGTCCTGCCAGGCCGCCAGGGACAGGGTTTGCAACGCCGCCTGTTCAGCGCCGAGATGGTCGTCGGTTTGCTGCAGACAGTCTTGCCAATGGGCTTCAAACTGCTGGTCCGGGTCTTCCCGTTGCTGCTGCAGCAGGTCAGCCAAGTGCGTGCAGTGCTGCTGCAGCTGCGTTGTACTCAGCGCCGCCAGCTGCGCGCCCTGATGCTGCAGGAAATCGCTGATTGCCGCCTCGATGGCGGCGTGTGGGTGGCTCGGTGACTGCACCAACAGCAACAGGCCTGCCCGCCCATGCTGTCGCCGCAACCGCGCAACGACCCAGTAGCCGAGTTGCTGTCGAGTGCGCAGTTCGGCAAAAAAGGCATCGGCCAGACAATGGTGCAACAGGCGCCAACAGGCGTCCTCCTCGGCACTGGCATGCTCGGCCTGCAAGTACAGCAACTGCGCACGATCGGCGTGCTGACAAGGCACATCGCTGGCCTGCACCCTTGGCTTTCGTGCTGCAGGAGCCTCCAAGCGCAAGGGTCGCAGCAGCGCCGGGCACAGGTTGATCAGCAGTTTTGCCAGCATCGAGCGCTCTTGCTCCGGCCAGCCCTGCGGCTTCAACCAGTACAGCTGCGCACTGCTGCACAACGACGCCCAGCGCTCTGCCGGCACCTCGGCCTGCGCGGCATCTGCGCCATCGAGCTGCTGCAGCAAGCGGTAGGCCGGCAAGGCGTGAGTCTGCTGGTGGTGCCACTGCTGCCGGCGATACTCGATCAGCGCCAGCTGCTCTGCTGCCGGCGGCCGTTGCAATGCGGTCAGTAGCTCCCGCAAAAATCCCGGCAGTTGATCGGCGGGCCCGGCAGCATCGAGTTGCAGCAACTCGCCCACCAGTTGCCAGCGCAGGGTCAGCCCCAGTAGCTGCCCCCATTGCGCCAGCGCCTCACCCTGTACTGACCAGCAGGCCAACAGCCAGCTACGCTCTGCCTGACTGGTCTCGCCCGCCGGCCAGGCCCAGGCCAGACGTGTGCGTGACCGATTGGCAGAGGGCGGTGTCATCTTCCCCAGCCGCAGTCCCGGCAGGTAACCGCCCCACGGCAAGCCCGCCGGCGCTGGCGGCAAAGGTTGCAGGCTGGGCCAGGGCAACAGCGCAAGATCGACCCTGAGTTGATCAGGCAAGACCGCCAACGGCCGCAAGGTAAAGGGCGTGGCGGTCCACAAGGCCTGGGCGGCCGCATCGAGCCTGGAGCGGCGGCAGACCAGCAGCCGAGCATTGGGCTGCAGCTGCCGCAATAGCTCTCGCCACGCCTGACGCGTCAATAGGGGCAGCTGCGTGCCGCTCAGATCCAACACCTGCTCTGGCGACAGCGTCAGAAGTCGCTCGGCGTAACGCCGGCACCAGTCCAGCGGGTCGCCCTGCGGGCCGTTGCCGCCCAGTTGATGCGCCAATTGCTGGCGATGCGTTTGCGGCCAGTCTCCCGGGTTTTGCTCGGTCATCGCCCGCAGCCAGGCATCCAGCGCGGCCAACAGCGGTAGAACGGGACGCTCTGGCAAGGTGGCCAGGTCGATACGCAGCAGCGCCTGGCCCTCGGCACCGGTCTCCACCGTGGCGCGCAGTTCGGCCAGACCAGCTTGCCGACGCAGATAACCCAGAGCACCGGCCGGGGCCGCACTGTTCACCCACTCACATAGCCAGCGCGTGGCGATACTGTCCGGCGCGCAATCGCTCAAGGGGTACCAGAGAGTGCAGTCGTCCTGCGCACCCGGGCCTCGCCAGTCAAGTTGGGTTGGCAGTGCGCCGTCACAGAACAGCGGCGGGAGCCTGTGCTGATCAAGGGTACCGGCAGGTAGCTGCGCCGCCGTGCGCTCTGCCAGCTGGCGTAACTGATCTGGCGACCGCGGCGCGTGTAGCACCAGCGCCATAGCCCCCGCCCGGTAATGCCCACGATGCCAGTCGTGCAAGGCACTGGCCAAGGCCTCTGGCGTGCCGCGCAGGCTCTGGCGATTGCCTGCTGTAAAGCGGCTCAACGGATGCGCCGGATTGAATATCTGCGCCAGAGCCGCCTGTTCATGCAAGGCATCGTCGGCCAGCCGGGTACGGAATTCCGCCTCTATTACCTCGCGCTCGCTGGCGACCTGAGCTGGATGGAAGCACGGCGCTGCGAGCATGTCGGCCAGTTGATGCAAGGACTCATCCAGGCCAGCCGGCGCCAGCGAGAAAAAGTAGCGCGTGGCCTGATTGGCGGTGCTGGCGTTGAAACGTCCACCCCAGCGAGCAATACGCGCCGGGAAGGCACCCGGCTGCGGGTAGCCGGCTGACCCCATGAACAACAGGTGTTCCAGCAGGTGTGCCAACCCCGGCAAGCCGGCTGGCTCAGCATGACTCCCCACCCCTACCTGCAGCACCGCAGTAGCCTGCGACGCCTGATCATCACTGATCAACAGGCACAACAAGCCGTTGGCTGCGCGGTACAGGCGGTAGTCACTTTGGGTAGGCGGGATGTAGGACAGCGGAAGTAGATGCACGGGCGCTCACAAAAGGCAGGGCGTAAAGGCAAGGTTAACGCAGCGCTCCTCCGACGGCGGCCCTACCGGCACCAAAGTAGTAAGCCTCCTGAACCAAAGCAGCAAGCAAACAAAAAGGGCCGGCAATGCCGGCCCTGATGTTGCTACCTGCGTCTTAGCGCTGGCTGACTACTGCGCTACTGGGCAGCTTGAAGGTCCAGAGCGTGCCGCCCTGGGTGAAGTTCTTTACCCGCTCGGCCACATGACCACCCCAAAGTGGCACCGCGCCGCCCCAGCCGGACATGACGGAAACGTACTGCTCACCGTCCATCTCCCAGGTTATGGGCGAGCCGATAACCCCCGAGCCGGTGTTGAACTGCCAGAGTTTATCGCCGCTCTGCGCGTTGAACGCCATCAGGTAACCTTCCGGGTTACCGGTGAACACCAGGTTACCCTTGGTGCTGAGCACACCACCCCAAAGCGGCGCGGGGTTTTCTACCCGCCACACCTCGTTGCCGGTTTTCGGGTCCATGGCGCGCAACACGCCAATGTATTCTTCGTTCAGCGGTTTGATGGTGAAGCCCGCGCCCAGATAGGCGGCGCCCTTTTTGTAAGCGGTAGACTCGTTCCAGATATCCATGCCCCACTCGTTGGAGGGCACATAGAACAGGCCGGTATCCTGGCTGTACGACATGGGCATCCAGTTCTTGCCACCGAGGAACGCCGGTGCCGTGAACACCTGGCTGCCGGCATCACCTGACTCGGTGGGTGAGCCGGGGCGGAAGTTGTCATCGTAAATCGGCCGACCCTTGTCATCCAGGCCCTTGGCCCAGGTGATCTTGTCGACAAAGGGGAAGCCACGGATGAAGTCGCCATTGGTGCGATTGAGCACGTAGAAAAAGCCATTACGGTCAGCCGTTGCCGCCGCTTTCACTTCCTTGCCACCTTCTTGATAGTTGAACGACACCAGCTCGTTCACACCGTCAAAGTCCCAGCCATCGTGCGGGGTGGTCTGGAAGTGCCAGACGATCTCGCCGTTGTCCGGATTGAGCGCCAGGCGCGATGACGAATAGAGGTTGTCGCCCTCGCGCAGGTGCGAGTTCCAGGGCGCCGGGTTACCGGTACCAAACAGCAGCAGATTGGTCTCCGGGTCGTAGAAGCCGCCTAGCCATGGCGCGCCGCCACCGGTCTTCCACAAATCGCCCGGCCAGCTGCGATTGGCCTCGCCACCGGAAATGCCGGCCTCAACCGGTTTGCCGTCCTTGTAGGTGTAGCCCATGTGCCCTTCGATGGTCGGGCGGGTCCAGAGCAGTTCACCGTTGCTCGGGTTGTAGGCTTCGATCTTGCCGACCACGCCAAACTCGCCGCCGGACACGCCGGTAATCAGCTTGCCGTTAACCACCAGCGGCGCGGCGGTGATCGAGTAACCGGCCTTGTAGTCCGCCACGGTCTTGCGCCACACCACCTTGCCGGTGTCCTTGTTGAGCGCTACCAGCTTGGCGTCGAGGGTGCCGAAGATCACCAGATCGTCGATCAGTGCAACGCCGCGGTTGATCACATCACAACAGGGCATGATGCCGTCCGGCAGGCGCGCGTCGTACTGCCAGAGTTTGGTGCCGGTGCGGGCATCCACGGCAAAGACGCGCGAATAGGAGCCGGTGATGTACATCACACCGTCCTTGATCATCGGTTGCGACTGCTGCCCGCGCTGCTTCTCGCCACCCAGCGAGAAGGCCCAGACCGGCTGCAGTTTGTCGACGTTATCGGTATTGAGCAGGGTCAGCGGGCTGTAGCGCTGGCCCTGAGTGCCCAGGCCGTTGGTCACGACCTGGCTGGTATTGGTGGCATCGCTGAGGATGTCGTCGTTGGTGACATTGGCCACCGCCAGGCCTGAAAGGCTCATGGCGGCGACCAGCGCTGTCAGCAGAAAGGGAGAGCGGGCACGTTGATTCATTGCTGCTACCTCTGAGGTGTATTGTTGTGTTGGTCAAGTCAGCTGTGAAACGGGAAATTTTCCCGCGTCCGATACCGATTCTTGGCCGACAGGCCCTCACCAACAATTAACCGCAGGGGTGATTTATCTCATCACTTGGTAGCACTACCCGCCCTGCCCTGCGGCGCCTCAGAAGCTGAAGCGCGCACCTACGGTCAGGTTGCGCCCGGGCAACAGCACCTCATCCTTGATAAAGGAGGTGTGCTGTCTGGCCTCCTCGTTCAGCAGGTTGTTACCGCGCAGGTACAGCAGGTAATCGCTGTCACCCAGCAGCCCGCGCCAACCCAGCCCGGCACTCAGGAGCGTGTAGCTGTCAGTAGCCGTCTCGTAGTCGGCGGTATCGTCCTGACGCAGGATGCGGCTGGTTTCGACAAAGCCGAGCAGCGCCTGACTGAGCCGTTGGTCCACGCGCACACCAATGCGGTCAGCCGGGATACGCGGCAGATCACCGCCCGACTTCAGCTTGCCACGCACGTGGTCGCCGAACAGGCTGAGGCCGGTATTCGAGGTCGCCTGCCAGGCCACCCGCCCTTCCATGCCGTGCAGTACCGCATCGGCCTGGGTGTAAGCCACTTCGCGGTAACCGGCGCCGGGCGAGTGGCCGGTATCGGCGGCGTAGATGAAGTCATCGACCTGATTGCGGTATACGCTCAAATCAAAGGTTACCGGGCCGGCTGTACGGCGCAGTCCCAGCTCCAGGTTCAACGAGGTTTCTTCGTCGAGATCCGGGTCGCCCAACTCTATGGTGCGCGTGGCGGCATGCGGGCCGTTGGCGTAAAGCTCTTCGGCGACCGGCAGACGCTGCGAACGGGACAGGGAGCCGTAGAGGGCCAGGTTTGGTTGCCACTGCCAGCTGGCTCCGAAGGACACCGAGCTGCCGCTATGATCCGCGTCGTCGTTGCCCTCCTTCAACTCGATGCTTTGCCATTCCTGGCGCAGGCCAATCTCGTAACGCCAGTCGCCGGTCTCATAGGACTCCAGCAAAAATAGCGCGCGATTATGGGTCAGTGATGGCGGCACGTAGGCCTCCTCTCCCACGGCGGCAAAGTCGCGCCGCGTCAGTTGGCTGCCCAACACACCACGCCAGCCGGCAACGGGATTGTGGGTCAGCTCAACGCGCGCATCGGTACCGCGGTTGGTAAAGCGGGTGCCCACCTCGGCGCCTTCCATCTCACGGTGTTCGTAATCGGTGTCAGCCACGCGCACCCGAATGCGCTCGAAGCCGCTGAACGGATCGCTGTAGTCAGCGCGAAGGTCCCAACGGCGCTGCTGCATATCGATATAGGCATCGCCTTCGGCGTGCTCATGGTCGTGGTCGTCGTGATCATCAGCATCATCGTGCTCACCGTGGTCATGGCCCTCCTCCACACAGTGCCAGTCGGCGACGCCGTGGGTGTGGCAGTCGGCGTGCTCATGGGCGAGCAAGCCGTACTCGCGATCCTGCTGGCTGTAGGCCAGACCAAGGTAACCGCGCTGGGTAATCCAGCTGAGGCCCATGCCGGCGCTATCGGTATCGTTGTAGGCACCGGCCTGCCGCGAGGGATGACCCGGGATGCGATAAGGGTCGGCATCGCTGCGGCTGCCCTCAAAACGCGCGGCAAACTGGCCGGTGCCCACAGTCACCCCCAACGCACCGGCACGCTCATCGGCCACGCTGTTGCCGCGCAAATCCAGCTCGCCTTCGTAGCCACGCTCGGGTACGTAGGTCGGCACTCGGCGGTCGATCAGGTTGACCACGCCCCCAATGGCGCCACCGCCGTAGAGCAGGGTAGATGGTCCCTTGAGCACTTCAACGCGCTCCAGCAGCGCGGTGTCTGCGGTGATGGCGTGATCCGGGCTGATGGCCGAGGCATCCAGCACATCCGCGCCGTCGCTCAAGACGCGCACCCGCGCGCCATCCAGCCCCCTGATTACCGGCCGGCTGGCGCCCGGCCCAAAGCCGCTGGCGCGCACGCCCGGCAAGGACTCCAGGCTGTCGCCGAGCGCTGTCTCGCGCTGCCCCACCCAGTCGTCGCCCTGCAGCACCGCGCTGGGCTGGATCATGTCTTCGGCGCTATCCCCCAGCGCACTGGCACTGATCGTCATCGACGGCAACGCCTGAGGCTGCGCTTGTGCAAACAAGCTGGCTGGCGCGCCGAGGGCCGCCATGGTCAGTGCGACGGCCAATGGTGTCTTGCGATACGTCATATCTGCTCCCCTGGTTTACGGTTGGCTGCGGCACTCTTGCGGTGCCGCGGCAGCAGATACTATTTGTTATAACATAACAAATAAACCAGAAAAGCTGTTTCATTTTGTATTCGCCGTCTGCCCTGAGCATTACCCGGGCAGCGACGCGGCTTTATTGATACAGCTCTGGGCGCAGATAACGCAGACCGTATTGGGCATAAAGCTGCTCCATGCGGCCATCCAGAATCATGCTTTCGGCCACATCGGCCAGGACGTAGGCCAGCTGCCGGTTGGAGTCGTGAACCGCCATGCCCAGCACCCACACCTGCTTGCCGATACTGGGGTAGGCATTTTCGGTCAGGCGCATGCCAGCTTTAGGATGCTGCGCCAGCAGCCAGTCGATTTCCGCCTGGGTACCCATTACGGCATTCACTTCACCGGCCAGCATGGCATCGAATGCCAGGCCCAGGGTGCGGTAGTGGTGGGTGGAAGCGGCCAGCTGGCCGCGCATCACCGAGCCCAGATAGAAGGACGGTACCGAGTCTTCCTCTACCCCTACCGGGTAATACTGGAAGATCGCGATGCTGGGTACCGATTCGATCTTGCGCGGGTCGTAGGCTGCCTGCCAACGCTCACGCTGATAGGGCCCAAACATATGCACCAGCTCATGTGCCGGCAGTCCCAACTCGTCACGCTTGTTGCTGAACTCGCTATCGTAGGGTACCCGCAGCATCACATCGGCTACCTTGCCTGGGCGCAGGTAGTGCCCCTTCCACAGATGATTGCGCAGGTCGCCATCGATGGTCTCGTCCGCCAGCACCCACTGAATTTCCAGCCTTGTGCCCAGCTCGCTCGCCAGTGTTTGCGCGAGCTCCACATCGACTCCGCGCGGCTCGCCGTCCTGCATGAAGCTATAGGGCGGAAAGTCTTGATACAGGGCTACGCGCAGCACGCCAGAGGCGATGATCTCATCGTAATCACGGATGTGCGTGATGTTGAACGCCTGTGCCGGCAACGCCAGCAGCAAGCAGGCAAGCAACAGGCAGCGGCGCAGCATGGGCTTACTCCTCTACCGCGATGCTTTCCAGCCAGGTACGGATCGACCATAGCGCTTCCTGACTGAGGAAGTCCGCCATCTTCGGCATGTACACCCGGCCATCACGAACGGCGCCGTTGATCACCCGTTCCTTGAACCACTCATCGCCGTAATCGCCGACTTCCAGATAGCGCAGGTCCGGGGTGATGCCACCAGAAATACCTTCCAGACCATGGCAGGCCGCACAGTTCTGGTTATAGGCCGAGGCGCCGACCTTGATCGCCAGTTCGTGCTGCGGATGGCCCTCGCGGTAGGGATTGGTATCTCGCCACTCCTCGCCCAGGGCCTCCAGGCCCTTGGTGTCTACCGATTGCGGCGTGACATTGCCGTGGGCCAGCACCTGTCCGGCAACCAGCGCCAGCGTGCAGGCGGTCATTTTCAGTGTGTTCTTGTAATGGGTCATACTGCGTACCTCTTGGCCGTATCGCTAACGGAAAAGCGTTGCTGTCGACGGCCATGGTAGGAAGCCGCCGCAGCCGACCCAATGCTGCTTTGGTGGCCCGGGGGTAGTTCGTTGGTAGTAGGTGACACCCGCATGCGTCGCCATAACCCTCGCCCCAGAGCGTTTTGCGCTGAGGTAACAGCATCCTTGTTGGCCTTTGGATGTAATCCGCCGCCCCCAAAGGTGCAGTCTTCTTCGCCCCCTACCAAGCGCCAATGGCACGGGAATTTATCCCCCCGTGACCGGGCCTTTTTCCGTATCGCCCCTGTTGCAGCATGCCCACCATGAGCCGTGGATCAGCCCCGCTGAGCCTTCCAACGATCAACAGGAAACCTGCCATGAAAACAACAAGACACCCCGTGCTGACGCCTGTCAGCCAGGCCATCAAAGGCATTGTTATTGCCGCCGGACTGGGCCTCGCCGCTGCGCCGGTAGCGGCCGTACCGGTAAGCTGGGACGACATTGCCAACGACCACCTGAGCACCAATAACGTACTGATGTACGGTATGGGCACCAACGCCCAGCGCTACAGCCCGCTGCAACAGGTCAACAGTGAGAACGTGTTCAAGCTGACGCCGGCCTGGTCCTATTCCTTCGGCGATGAGAAGCAGCGCGGCCAGGAATCCCAGGCCATCGTGCACGACGGCTTGATTTACGTGACCGGCTCCTATTCACGACTGTTCGCCCTGGACGCCAAGACCGGCCGCCGGTTGTGGAGCTACTCGCACCGCCTGCCGGACGACATTCGCCCCTGCTGCGATGTCGTCAATCGCGGCGCCGCCATCTACGGCGACAACGTCTTTTTCGGCACCCTGGACGCCGGCATAGTGGCGCTCAACAAGGACACCGGCAAAGTAGTTTGGCGCAAGAAATTTGCCGATCACAAGGCCGGGTACACCATGACCGGCGCACCGACCATCGTGCACGATCAGGTCACCGGCAAGGCGCTGCTGATTCATGGCTCCTCGGGTGACGAGTTCGGCGTGGTCGGCAAGCTATTTGCCCGCGACCCGGAAACCGGTGAAGAAGTCTGGATGCGCCCGTTCGTCGAAGGTCACATGGGCCGTCTCAACGGGCAAGACAGCACACCGACCGGCGACATCAAGGCGCCGTCCTGGCCGGATGACCCAGATTCACCTACCGGCAAGGTCGAGGCCTGGAGTCAGGGCGGCGGCGCGCCTTGGCAGAGCGCCAGTTTCGATGCTGCCACCAACACCATCATCATCGGAGCCGGCAACCCGGCGCCCTGGAATGGCTGGGCGCGCACGCCCAAGGACGGCCAACCGGCTGATTACGACAGCCTGTACACCTCGGGTCAGGTTGGCGTGGATGCCAGTACCGGCGAGGTGAAATGGTTCTACCAACACACACCCAACGACACCTGGGACTTCTCCGGCAACAACGAGTTGGTGCTGTTTGACTATGAGAAAAACGGCAAGCAGGTCCCTGCCACCGCGCACGCAGACCGCAACGGCTTTTTCTATGTAGTGGATCGCGACAACGGAAAGCTGATGAATGCCTTTCCCTTCGTCGACAACATCACCTGGGCCAGCCACATCGACCTGGAAACCGGGCGGCCGGTCGAGAACCCCGGGCAGCGTCCGCCGCGTCTGAAGCCGGGTGAAGAACGCAGCGAGGCCGTTGAGGTTTCGCCGCCGTTCCTCGGCGGCAAGAACTGGAACCCCATGGCTTACAGCCAGGATACTGGCCTGTTCTACGTACCCGCGAACCACTGGAAAGAGGATTACTGGACCGAAGAGGTCAGTTACAACAAGGGTTCCGCCTACCTGGGCATGGGCTTTCGCATCAAGCGCATGTTTGACGATCACGTGGGCGTGCTGCGCGCCATGGACCCGCAAACCGGCAAGATCGCCTGGGAGCACAAAGAACCGCTGCCGCTCTGGGCGGGCGTACTCGCCACTGGCGGCAATCTGGTGTTCACTGGCACAGGCGACGGTTTTTTCAAGGCCTTTGATGCCAGGACTGGCGAGCAATTGTGGCAGTTCCAGACCGGCACCGGTGTGATCTCGCCACCCATTACCTGGGAACAGGACGGCGAGCAGTACATTGGCGTTACTACCGGCTACGGTGGCGCCGTACCGCTCTGGGGCGGCGACATGGCCGAGCTGACCAAACCCGTCGCGCAAGGCGGCTCCTTCTGGGTATTCAAGCTACCCGAATGGGCCAACGACTAACCGCCACCGGCCCCACCCGCGAGCCGGGTGGAGCTCTGGAGAGCAACATGACACCTGTACAGAAACTGCTCCTGGCCTGCGCCCTGAGCGCCGCTGGCATGCAGGCGGCAGCGCAAAGTGCTGACATTGCCGCCGAGGACATCCAGACCCTGAACGGCTGTGCGCTGATCCCCGGTACCCGTTGCCCGGGCGTGGATCTGCGCAACGCCGACCTACGCCACCTGGACCTGCGCAAAGCAGATCTAACCGGCGCGGATCTGCGCGGTGCCGACCTGCGTCACAGCCAACTGGATCAAGCCAAGCTGGATCGGGCACAACTGGCCGACGCCAATTTCAACCGCGCCAGCCTGCAGCAGACCGCCATGCGCGGTGCCAATGCCGAAGGCGCCAGCTTGCTCGGCATTGCCGGCTGGAACCTCACCGCACCGGGCGCCAACTTCAACCGCGCCGACTTTACCGGCGCCAACCTGGAGTTTGCCAAGCTCAGCGGCGCCAGCCTGCAGCGCAGCGTGTTGCACGCCGCCAATCTGGAGATGGCCTGGCTACCCAAGGCCAATCTGGCCGGCGCCGACTTGCGGGATGCCAACCTGCAGGAAGCCAAGCTCAACCATGCCAACCTGAGCGACGCCGACCTCAGCGGCGCGCGGTTGCATTACGGCAATTTCTTGAACGTCACCATGCAAGGCTGCACCGCCTGCCCAACAGACTGGGAGTAGCTAGCGTTGCCCAGGTTGCGGGCTCGGCAAGTCACCAAAAGGCACCTATTCAGCACCACAGCATGAGCAACATGAGGACCAAAAAGCCCCATGAGCAAAAGAGGGACCAAATCACAGAAACACAAAAGGCTTGCCGATTAACACCGTGCAAGCCTTTGTTTTTACTGGCGCGCGAGCCCGGATTCGAACCGGGGACCTACCGCTTAGGAGGCGGTTGCTCTATCCAGCTGAGCTACAAGCGCGTAAGAAAGTGCCGAGCTGGCAGCGCCAACCCGTTGAATTCAATGAGATGACGCGCATGTTAACTGAATTTGAGCAGCCTTGACCACTACGCAAAAAAGCATGGCAAAACGCCATTCGTCGTAAATCCGTCACAAAACGAAGACATTTTTTTGTCGCATACTGGCATACTGCTAAAAAACAGGTTTAACTAAGGCAACTAAACGGGAATATGTTGTCTATAACTACTATTATTCAACCGCGTCCCGTGCCTGCCGCACGCAGTTCAGAGCATTTCGTAGCCTGGCAGGTATCGATTCACTTCATACAAGCGATTACTGTTGCCCTATGAAAACTGCTACCCAACAACACTACACCAGCCGCACCGCAGATAAGTTTGTGGTACGTCTGCCGCAGGGCATGCGCGACCGCATTGCCGACGTCGCGAAGCAGCATCACCGCAGCATGAACTCCGAAATCATTGCGCGTCTGGAGCACAGCCTGCTCGACCTGCCGATTTTGCCCGAGCAGACGCAGCCCTCGCGCCAGGCACTGAACGATCAGCAGCTCGACGGCCTGTCTTCGCCAGAGCAGGAATTGCTGGTGCGCTTCCGTGAAATGAGCCGCCGACAGCAAAACGCACTGCTGGCGTTGCTGGCTAACGAGCAGCAGTAAGCTTCACACTCGTTTTTTCCGGCCCCGATTACACCGGAAATTGGCCAATAAAAAACCCGCTCACTGAGCGGGTTTTTTGTGCCTTGCCGTCAACCTAGCCAACAAAGTTGAGCAGGATACCGGCCGCTACCGCCGAGCCGATCACACCCGCGAGGTTTGGCCCCATCGCGTGCATCAGCAGGAAGTTGTGCGGATTGGTTTCCAGACCAATCTTGTTCGATACCCGGGCCGCCATAGGCACCGCAGACACGCCGGCTGAACCAATGAGCGGATTGATCGGCGTTTTGCTGAACAGGTTCAACAGCTTCGCCATCAATACGCCTGCCGCCGTACCGGCACAGAAAGCCAGCATGCCCAGCACCAGAATGCCAAGTGTCTTCAACTGCAGGAAGGACTCTGCAGACAGCTTGGAGCCAACCGCCAGGCCCAGACCGATAGTCACGATGTTGATCAGCGCGTTGCGGGTAGTATCGGCCAGGCGTTCTACCACACCGGATTCGCGCATCAGATTACCGAAGCACAGCATACCCACCAGTGGGGCCGCGTCAGGCAGCAGCAGCGCAACCAGCATCAGCAGCAACAGGGGGAAGATGATCTTCTCGGCCTTGCTGACAACACGCAGCTGGGTCATGACAATGCCACGTTCCTTTTTCGAGGTCAGCGCACGCATGATTGGCGGTTGCAGCAGTGGTACCAGCGCCATGTAGGAATAGGCTGCTACGGCAATGGGACCTAGCAGATCTGGCGCCAACTTGGAGGTCACAAAGATCGAGGTGGGGCCATCCGCGCCGCCGATAATGGCGATGGAGGCCGCCTCCTTCATGGTGAACTCAAAGCCCGGGATACCGGCCGACGTCAGCGCCAGGGCGCCAAGCAGCGTGCCGAAAATACCAAACTGCGCAGCGGCGCCCAGCAGCAGCGTGCGGGGGTTGGCCAGCATGGGGCCAAAGTCGGTCATCGCACCCACGCCCATGAAGATCAGCAGCGGGAACACACTGGTAGGCAAACCTACTTCGTAGATCAGGTGCAGAATACCGCTGCCCTGCGCCATATTGGCCACCGGCAGGTTGGCCAGAATACCGCCGAAGCCGATGGGGATCAGCAGCAGCGGCTCAAAGCCCTTGCGGATGGCCAGATAGATCAGACCAAAGCACACCACGATCATCACCGCCTGTCCCCAAGCCATGTGATAGATACCCGTGGTTTGCCACAGTTGGAGGAGCTTATCCATTGACTTCCCCTTAACCGATGGTCAGCAAGGTATCGCCGACCGCTACTGCGTCGCCAACCTTGATGTCGATGGAGACGACAGTACCGCCGCGAACAGCGCGCACTTCGGTTTCCATTTTCATGGCTTCGAGGATCATCACAACTTCACCTTCGTCAACCTGATCACCCACATTGACCAGCACCTTGAAGATGTTGCCGGACAGCGGTGCGCCCTGTGCATCACCCTGGCCTACCGGCGCTGCGGCTGCTGCAGGCGCTGCGCCGCTGTCACCGATTGGCTTGATGCCGGAAATGTCGCCACCGTCGGTCACCTGAACCACATACTCCTTGCCATTGACGCTGACGGTGTAGGCTTCAGGGCCTGCACCCTTGGCCGCAGCAGGCAGCTCGTTGCCTGTTGGGGCTGGCTCGAAGGCGTCCGGATTGCCGCGATTCTCCAGGAATTTGAGGCCAATCTGCGGGAACAGTGCATAGGTCAGCACGTCGTCTATTTCGTTGTCGGCAAGCTTGATGCCTTTCTCACTGGCCAGGCCTTTCAGCTCGGCAGTCAGTTTGTCCATCTCGGCGTCCAGCAGGTCTGCCGGGCGGCAGCTGATCGCTTCAGCGCCGTCCAGCACACGGGCCTGCAGCTCGGCATTGAAAGGAGCCGGCGCCGCGCCGTATTCACCCTTGAGAATGCCCGCGGTTTCCTTGGTGATCGACTTGTAGCGCTCACCGGTCAGCACGTTGATGACCGCCTGAGTCCCTACGATCTGGGAGGTTGGGGTAACCAGCGGAATGAAGCCCAGATCCTCGCGCACGCGCGGAATTTCAGCCAGAACATCGTCAAACTTGTCACTGGCGCCCTGCTCTTTCAGCTGGCTCTCCATGTTGGTCAGCATGCCGCCGGGCACCTGAGCAACCAGAATGCGTGAATCAACCCCTTTGAGGTTGCCTTCGAACTTGGCGTACTTCTTCCGTACTTCACGGAAGTAGGCTGCCACTTCTTCGAGCAACTCCAGATTCAACCCGGTGTCGCGCTCGCTGCCCTGGAAGATGGCGACCACTGATTCGGTTGGCGAGTGCCCGTAGGTCATCGACATGGACGAAATGGCGGTGTCGACGTTATCAATACCGGCTTCGGCCGCCTTCATGTTCGCGGCGGTCGACAGGCCTGCAGTAGCGTGGCACTGCATGTGTACAGGGATGCTCAGGGTGCTCTTGAGCTGGGTGACCAGATCGAACGCCACATAGGGGTTGAGGATGCCGGCCATATCCTTGATCGCAATGGAGTCGGCGCCCATGTCTTCGATCTGTTTGGCCAGGTCCACCCACATCTGCAGTGTGTGTACCGGACTGGTAGTGTAGGAAATGGTGCCCTGAGCGTGCTTGCCCTGCGCCTTGACGGCCTTGAGTGCGGTCTCAAGGTTGCGCGGGTCGTTCATCGCGTCAAATACGCGGAATACGTCTACGCCATTGACGGCCGCACGTTCGACAAACTTCTCTACCACGTCGTCGGCGTAATGGCGGTAGCCGAGTAGATTCTGGCCGCGCAGCAGCATTTGCTGGCGCGTGTTCGGCATCGCCTGCTTCAGCGCGCGGATGCGCTCCCATGGGTCTTCGCCAAGATAACGAATGCAGGCATCAAAGGTCGCCCCGCCCCAGGATTCAACAGACCAGAAGCCAACCTGATCGAGCTTGCCGGCAATCGGCAGCATATCGTCAAGTCGCATACGGGTAGCCAGAATGGATTGATGCGCATCGCGCAGGATCACATCGGTAATGCCCAGGGGCTTTTTGCTATCGGTCATAGTGGTATGGCCTTTATATTTTTTTAATGGTGAAAACCGCGAAAGGGGTGTCAGGAACTGCGACGCGCACGATGCTGCTTGAGCGCAGCGCCGATGGCGGCGACAACATCCGGGTCAACACTGGCAGGGGCTGCACTGGGCTTACGTGCTGTCTTTTTCGGCGCGGGCAGCGCCTCAGGAAAATAACGCGACAAGATGAAGGACATCGCACTGGTACAGGCGACCAGCAGAATCAGAAACCCGAAAACGGATCCCATCCCAAGGAACATCAGTTCCACTCCTTCGGCAACCATGTTGGTCGGTTCCATTTTATCTCCTGCAGCTCTGGGCATGGGTTGAGGCCATGCTGCTTATAGTTAGTTGAAAAGCGTCAGTGGGTGCTGGCGTCAATTGACGGCCATCGGGCAGCCTTCCCACACGGAAAAACGGCTCAATGTATCCTGATGTGACATTTTTGGCAATCAAGGCGACACCGCCCGTGCGGACCGTCACAACCTCACAGGAGAAAGATAGTCGCCAGCCCAAGAAAGATGAAGAAGCCGCCGCTATCGGTGATCGCCGTGATCAATACGCTGGAGCCTAGCGCGGGATCGCCACCCAGACGCAGCCGAATCAAAGGGATGAATACCCCCATACAGGCGGCGAGCAACATATTCAGGGTCATGGCCGACATCAGCACTATCGCCAGTGGCGCGCTGCCATAGAGCGCATAGGCGATACCCGCAAGCACCACGCCCCAGAACACGCCATTGATCAGCGCAACACTCGCCTCCTTGCGCAGCAGCCGCTTGCCATGGGCCACCTGAACCTGACCGGTAGCCACCCCGCGCACAATCATGGTGATGGTCTGGTTGCCGGAGTTGCCGCCGATACCCGCCACAATGGGCATCAGCGCCGCCAGCGCCACCAGTTGCTCGATGGCATTCTCGAACAGACCGATCACCCGCGATGCAATCAATGCGGTGCACAGATTCACCGCTAGCCAAGCCCAGCGGTTGCGTACCGACTTCCAGACCGAGGCAAAAATGTCTTCCTCTTCGCGCAGACCCGCCGCGTTGAGCACCTCTGCTTCGCTTTCCTCGCGGATGTAATCAACCATCTCGTCGATAGTCAGACGGCCGCAGAGGCGCCCCAGCGTATCCACCACCGGTGCCGAGACCAGGTCGTAACGCTCGAAGGCCTGCGCAGCCTCACCGGCATCGTCAGCCGGGTCGAATACCACCGGGTCATCTGCCATGACATCAATGACCATGTCATCCGGCGAACCGACCAGCAGCTTCTTGATCGGCAACACCCCTTTCAGCAGACCTCCAGTGTCTACCACGAAGAGTTTGTCGGTGTGATCGGGCAATGCATCGAAGCGCCGCAGGTAGCGGCTGACCACTTCCAGGCTGACATCATCACGGATGGTGATCATGTCGAAGTCCATCAGCGCACCGACCTGATCCTCGTCATATGAGAGCGCCGATTTCAGGCGGTCACGCTGTTGCGCGTCCAGGGTATCCATCAGCTCGCGCACAACATCGCGCGGCAAGTCCGGCGCCAGGTCAGCCAGCTCATCGGCGTCCAGACTATTGGCCGCCGCGATGATTTCGTGGCTGTCCATGTCGGCGATCAGCGTTTCACGCACCGCGTCAGAGACTTCGAGGAGGATTTCGCCGTCGCGCTCGACCTTGACCAATTGCCACACGGCAAGGCGCTCGCCGAGCGGTAGCGATTCAAGAATATAGGCGACGTCGGCGGGATGCAGTTCGTCCAGCTTGCGTTGCAGCTTGACCAGGTTCTGCTGATGCACCAGATGCTCAACCAACTCCTGGTGCTGCCCTTCCTGCTTGTGTACCAAGCCTTCGACCAAGCGCTGACGACTCAACAGCTCCTGCACTTGCTCAAGGCGATCCTGCAGGCTTTCGGGAGACTTTCGATTGAGGTCCGGCATGGCAGCATTCCTGGCAGCCCCGCGGCGCGGGATTCAGCACAAGCGGATCACGCAGATCGCGCCAATGGGGTTGCGCTCCAGCCTAGCAGGCTTTGCCAGCGCACTCAGCTGTACTTTTGTGACAGCAAAAAAAAACCCACTGAAATCAGTGGGTTTTTCTGTTTGGTGCACTCGGGAGGATTCGAACCTCCGACCGCTCGGTTCGTAGCCGAGTACTCTATCCAGCTGAGCTACGAGTGCATTGTGGGTGCGAATTATAGGCTGTTTTTTTAACCTGTCAAACATTTTTTTCTTTAAATTTCAGAAACTAACGCTTGACAACCCATAAGCCACAAAGTGGCGGAGAGGGCGGGATTCGAACCCGCGATACCCTTTTGAGGTATACTCCCTTAGCAGGGGAGCGCCTTCGGCCACTCGGCCACCTCTCCGTAACACGCGCAGAATATTAACTGCGCGCTTTGCTTAATGCAAGGAAAAACCCAATAAAATTAGTTATTTGGTTCTTCGTCTTTTTCTTTCTGAATCCGCTGGTAAATCTCTTCACGGTGCACGGCCACTTCTTTCGGGGCGTTCACGCCGATTCGTACCTGGTTGCCCTTGACACCCAGAACGGTCACGGTCACTTCATCACCTACCATCAGGGTTTCACCAACCCGTCGAGTGAGTATCAGCATTCCTTTTCTCCTTGCTCATGATCAGGACACAACAGTCTGCAAAAAAACCGGCTTGCTGCCTCCGGCCCTGAAGGGTCACAGGCGGACACGGCAGCCAGAGACCGTGCCCTTGCACGCAGACCGTTACCGGCCTGCGAGAATCAGGTAAACCTCAAGCCTCTTGCGCGGCTTCCGCGTCGAGGCCAAAGGCAGTGTGCAACGAGCGCACTGCCAGCTCCAGATACTTCTCGTCGATCACCACCGATACCTTGATTTCAGAGGTAGAGATCATCTGGATATTGATACTGTCCTTGGCCAAGGCCTCGAACATGCTGCTGGCCACACCAGCGTGAGAGCGCATACCCACACCGACGATCGACACCTTGGCAATCTTGTCATCGGCAGCCACTTCACGGGCACCAATACTGGTGGCCGTTTCCTTCAGGATAGTCTCTGCCTTGCGGAAGTCATTGCGATGCACGGTGAATGTGAAATCGGTGGTGTTATCCTGCGATACGTTCTGCACGATCATATCGACTTCAATGTTTGCCGCGCTGATCGGCCCCAGAATCTTGAAAGCCACACCGGGGGTGTCCGGCACGCCACGAATGGTGAGTTTGGCTTCATCACGGTTGAATGCAATGCCGGAGATGACGGGTTGTTCCATCGACACATTTTCCTCAAGGGTAATAAGGGTACCAGGGCCTTCTTTGAAGCTGTGCAGCACCCGCAGGGGGACGTTGTACTTGCCGGCGAACTCGACCGAGCGGATCTGCAGCACCTTGGAGCCCAGGCTGGCCATTTCCAACATTTCTTCGAAGGTAATCTTGTCCAGACGGCGAGCACTTTCAACGACCCGCGGGTCAGTGGTGTAGACGCCATCCACATCAGTATAAATCTGACATTCATCTGCCTTCAGCGCTGCAGCCAGTGCCACGCCGGTGGTGTCCGAGCCACCGCGACCCAGGGTTGTGATGGCGCCGTTTTCATTTACACCCTGAAAGCCCGCCACAATAACCACGCGACCTGCAGCCAACTCGGCGCGCAAGCGATCGTCATCAATCTGCTGTATGCGCGCCTTGCCGTGGGAACTGTCGGTAACAATGCGCACCTGCGACCCGGTAAAGGAGACCGCTGGCACACCAGCCGCTTTCAGCGCCATGGCCAACAGGCCAATGGTGACCTGCTCACCGGTCGACACGATGACATCCATCTCGCGCGCATCCGGCTCGGGTTGAATCTGCTTGGCCAGATCAATCAGACGGTTGGTCTCGCCACTCATGGCCGATACCACCACCACCAGATCATGCCCGTTGGATTTGAAGCCCTTGATTTTCTCGGCGACCTGCATGATGCGTTCAACACTGCCAACCGAGGTACCACCAAACTTCTGGACAATAAGCGCCATTTTGCTACGTCAATCCTCACCCGGAGATCGGCTAGCCGACCATTGCCTGGCACCCGATTAAGGTGCCTCCATAATCATCTGCCGTAACAGCAGACCTTATTGCTGACCAACCCAGTTGACCGCATCCTTCAGCGCCTGATCCAGCGCCGCGATGTCGGTACCACCGCCCTGCGCCATGTCAGGACGACCACCACCCTTGCCGCCGACCGCTTGGGCGGTAGTGCGGATCCAGTCACCAGCCTTGACCTGACCTGACAGATCCTTGGTCACGCCCGCCACCAATACAACCTTACCGTCAGCCTCACCACCCAGCAGAATAGCGGCTGAGCCCAACTTGTTCTTCAACTGGTCGACCAGTGCCATCAGGCCCTTGCCATCGATGCCGTCAACGCGCTTGACCAATACGGTGCGCTCGCCGACCTGCTGTGCTTCTGCGGCCATATCGCTACCGGCTGCGCTGGCTGCCTTGGCCTTGAGCTGTTCGACGTCTTTCTCCAGCTGACGGGTACGTTCGACCAGCGCCGACAGCTTGTCGATCAACGTGTCGCGGCCACTCTTCACCAGTTGGGCTGCTTCGCGCAAACGCTCTTCAGTCTGGGCTACAAAGGCCAGTGCGCCCTGCCCGGTCACGGCTTCAATCCGCCGCACACCGGACGCGATGCCGCTTTCAGCGAGAATCTTGAACAGCCCAATGTCGCCGGTGCGCTGCACATGGGTCCCGCCGCAGAGCTCAACAGAGAAACCGCCGCCCATAGTCAGTACGCGAACTTCGTCGCCGTACTTTTCACCAAACAGCGCCATCGCACCCTTTTCCTTGGCGGTCTCGATATCTGTGACTTCAATATCGACGGCAGAGTTCTGCCGGATTTGCTCATTGACCAGATTTTCCAGCTCACGCAGCTGCTCGGGCTTGATTGCTTCGTAGTGACTGAAGTCAAAGCGCAGGCGCTGACTGTCGACCAAGGAGCCTTTTTGCTGCACGTGATCACCCAGCACCTGACGCAAAGCCGCGTGCAACAGATGGGTAGCCGAGTGGTTCAGTGCCGTCGCTTGACGAACGCTATCGTCGACTCGCGCCTCTACGGTCGCGCCGCTAGTGAGAGCCCCCTGCAACACCTTGCCGTGATGCAGATGCGCATTGCCGGCTTTGGTGGTATCGCTGACTTCAAAGCGCATGCCATCGAATTCAAGGTAACCGGTATCGCCCACCTGGCCGCCCGACTCAGCATAAAACGGCGTCTGATCCAGCACGACAACACCGCTCTCGCCTTCTTTCAATTGTTCGACCGCCTGGCCGTCGCAGTACAACCCGACCACGCTGCCCTGCCCTTGCGTGCCAGCGTAGCCCTGGAAGCGGGTCTCGGCGTCGACCTTGACCAGGCTGTTGTAATCCAGACCGAACTGGCTGGCCGAGCGGGCGCGCTCGCGCTGTGCCTCCATCGCGGCTTCGAACCCGGCCTCGTCGATGGTCAGCTCACGCTCACGGGCGATGTCACCAGTCAAATCCACCGGGAAGCCGTAGGTGTCATACAGCTTGAACACCACCTCACCAGGGATCTCGCTGCCCTGTAGCTCTGCCAGATCCTGCTCAAGAATTTTCAGCCCCTGATCCAGGGTTTTGGCAAACTGTTCTTCTTCGGTTTTCAGCACACGCTCGATATGCGCCTGCTGGGTCTTCAGCTCGGGGAAGGCTGCGCCCATCTCGGCAACCAGTGCCGCTACGATCTGATGGAAGAACACACCCTTGGCACCCAGCTTGTTACCGTGCCGACAGGCGCGGCGAATGATGCGACGCAGCACGTAGCCGCGCCCTTCATTCGACGGCAGCACGCCATCGGCAATAAGGAAGCTGCAGGACCGAATATGGTCAGCTACCACTTTCAAGGAAGCGGCGTTGTCCTGGGCACAGCCGATCGCCTTGGCCGAAGCCTCAAGCAGGCTCTGGAACAGGTCGATTTCATAGTTGGAATGCACATGCTGCAACACCGCACTGATGCGCTCCAAGCCCATACCGGTATCCACGCTAGGCGCCGGCAACGGATGCATCACGCCATCGGCGGTGCGGTTGAACTGCATGAAGACGTTGTTCCAGATTTCGATGTAACGGTCGCCGTCTTCTTCCGGGCTGCCCGGCGGGCCACCCCAGATGTCGGCGCCGTGATCAAAGAAAATCTCGGTACAGGGGCCACACGGTCCGGTGTCGCCCATGGCCCAGAAGTTGTCTGATGCATAAGGCGCGCCCTTGTTGTCACCAATGCGCACCATACGTTCAGCCGGCACGCCGACTTCCTTGGTCCAGATATCGTAAGCTTCATCGTCGCTGGCATACACGGTGACCCACAGCTTTTCCTGTGGCAGGCCAAGCCATTGGCTGGAAGTCAGAAACTCCCAAGCGTAATGAATGGCATCACGCTTGAAATAGTCGCCAAAACTGAAGTTGCCGAGCATCTCGAAGAAGGTGTGGTGACGCGCGGTATAGCCCACGTTTTCCAGGTCGTTGTGCTTGCCACCGGCCCGCACGCACTTCTGGCTGCTGGTAGCGCGGGTGTAGGCACGCTTCTCCAGACCCAGAAAGCAGTCCTTGAACTGGTTCATGCCCGCATTGGTGAACAGCAGAGTCGGATCGTTCGCCGGAATCAGCGAACTGGAGGCAACGCGGCTGTGTCCCTTTTCTTCAAAGAAACGGAGGAAGGCTTCACGGATTTCTGCGCTTTTCATAAGTCCCTTACCACAAACTGGTCGGCCTGCTGCAGATCGGAGGGTGCTTCGCGGTCTGCGCCGCGTGAGAGGGTGATTACCCGGAGAGCTGCTGAAGCTAGGCAAAGAGCGGCATTATATAGGCATCAGCCCACAGGATGCATTATCTGTACGGTTGATATTCTCTATGTTCACCATAGACGATCAGCGCGCGACGGTAGCCGCCAGCTCAACCCTGCAGCGCAACCGCCCGCACCGGTGTCCCGGCACGCAGCTTCAATAGCTCGGCAGAGGCCGCCGACACGACCAGCGTGCCTGCCGCAACGCGTGCTTGCGCCGCGATCATGCGGCTATTGTCGCGCAGCCGGTTATAGATCAGATGGGGAACCGCCTCATCGCCAGGTGTGCCCACGGCCAGCAGCAGGGTGCGGCTGTCGCGAATCGCGCGCACTTGGCTGCGCTGCGCCTCCAGCGTCGCGCCGCCATCGAAGATATCCACGTAACCCTGATAGCACATACCCTCTTCTTCCAGCACCGCACGCCCGGCCTCGGAGTCAGGGTGTACCTGGCCGATGGCGGCACGCGCATCATCACTGAGAAAACAGGCATAGAGCGGAAACTTGGGCATCATTTCGGCGATAAACGCCTTGTTGCCGATCCCGGTAAGGTAATCGGCACGGGCGAAATCCATGCGGAAAAAGTGCTGTCCCAGACTGTCCCAGAACGGCGAGCGCCCGGCACTATCGGAGACGCCCCGCATTTCGACAATCACCCGCGCGGAGAAGTCCTGCGGGCAATCAGCCATGAACATGAAGCGCGCTTTGGACAACAGCCGCGGGCTGTCGCCTTGTCGATACGCCGGATCAAGAAAATAGGAGCAGAGCGCGGTCGCGCCGGTCATGTCATTAACCAGAAACAGCGTCGGCTGCTGGCGGTACACCCCAAGCTCGCGGCTCGCTGCCACCGTCAGCCCCATCCGGTAGCTGTACCAGGGTTCACGCATACCGGCGGCACCGAGCATGCCGCTGGTCCCGACAACTTGGCCCTCGGCGGTTTCCAGTACAAAAAGATAGTCGGCGTCGGCCTGCGGCGCCTCGCCACGAAAGCTCTGCTCGACACGCTGCAGGCGCTCAACCAAGCGGTCTTCGCTGGCTGGCAGCGTGGTCAGCCCTGAGCCAGCGCTGGCCGCCAACGCCAGCAGCGCATCCAGATCTTGCATTCCCGCAGCGCGCACCAGCATCCTAATTCCCCCTGACCAAACGCAGCTGATCGCCTTCGCCCACACACAAGTGGGCCGCTGACTCAGCATCCAGCACCAGTGGCTGACCCGGCTGCCAGTCGAGCTGCAGCGCGCAAGCGCGGAACTCACAGACGCGGGTATTGGCCACCAGCCACAGCTCGCCACCGGGTGCGAGCTGACCGATCTGTACCTGCGCCAGCGCGCTGTTGCGCACGCTATTGAGCAGCGCGGTCTTGGCGTGCACCACCGGTCCGCCATCAAAGATATCGACGTAGTTGTCGGTCTCGAATCCTTCGTTCATCAGGATATCGAACACATCTTGCACCGACGGATTGACCTGACCGATCACCTCCTGCGCTTCATCCGAGAGCATCGGCACGTAGATCGGATAACCCGGCATCAACTCCGCCAGAAAGCTGCGCCCACGCTCGCTGCCAATGCGCTCAGCTTCGGAGTAACTGACTGCGAAGAAGTGGCGCCCAACCGCGTCCCAGAACGGCGCATTGCCTTCACCATCGCTAACGCCCACTACTTCTACCGAAGTGGACTCGGCAAAGCGCTGCGGGTGGCTGGCCATGAACAGTAAGCGCCCGCGGGCGGTTAGCTGCATGGCTGCGGAATCAGTCTGACTGGCCGCCAGATGGAAGCCCGCCAGCAGGCTGTGGCCGGTCAGGTCATGACAGAGCGACAGCACGTGGATGCGGTTGTGCAAGCCCAGTTCGCGCGAGGCATGCACAAACATCTCATTGCGGAACGTGTAAAACGGCGTACGGAAACCGGAGGCTGCAATGATGCCGCTGCAACCGACCAGATCGCCACTGAGGGTATCCTCCAACACGAAGAAGTAACGCTCCTCACCGCTGAAAGTGACCTCGTCGGCCATCGATGCCTGGGAGGCGGAGAGAATCTCCTCAAGACGCTCACGGTTGGCCGGCAACGAAGTGACGCCGACCGGGCTGGCGGTCGCCAGTCGTTCGATCTGCGGCAAATCGCTGCGTTTGGCCAATCGCAAGATCAACATCGCGTGCTCTCCGTGTGCTAGCCGACCAGCCGCTGCAGCGCTTTGCGCAGCCGCAACATGCCTTCAGCAATATCCGCTTCTTCAATGATCAGGCTGGGCGCCAGCCGCATTACATCCGGCCCGGCCTGCAACACCAGCAGTCCCTCCTCCTGCGCCAGCACCTGAATATCCTTGGCCTTGCCGCGCCACTGCTCGGCCATCACGGCGCCCAGCAGCAGACCCCGTCCGCGAATGCTGGAAAATACCCCGAATTCGCTGGCCATGGCTTCAAGCTCATTTACCAGCAGCGCATTGCGCTGCACTACGCCATCCAGCACCTCGGGCGTGTTGACAATATCCAGCACGCGACCAGCAACGGCACAGGCCAAGGGGTTACCCCCATAGGTACTGCCATGGGTACCGACGGCCAGGTGTTCGGCCACCGCCGCGGTGGTCAACATTGCCGACACCGGGAAGCCACCACCCAGACTCTTGGCACTGGTGAGAATGTCAGGCTGCACGCCACTGTGCATGTAAGCAAACAGCTTGCCAGTACGGCCCATGCCACTCTGTACCTCGTCAAATACCAGCAGCGCGTTGTGCCTGTCGCACAGCGCCCGCACCTGGCGCAGGTAATCGTCGCTGGCGGGAATCACCCCGCCCTCGCCTTGCACCGGCTCCAGTACCACCGCGCAGGTGTGCTCCGACATCACCGCTTCCAGCGCGGCGATATCCTGATAGGGCACGTGGCTGATGCCACCCAGGGCCGGGCCAAAGCCTTCGGAGTACTTGGGCTGACCGCCGACACTGACGGTGAACAGCGAGCGCCCGTGAAAACTGTTGCTGCAGGCAATGATCTGGTGCTTCTGCGCACCGTGCAGGTTGTGCGCCCAGCGCCGCGCCAGCTTGAACGCCGCTTCATTGGCCTCAGCGCCCGAGTTGGCAAAAAAGACCTTGTCGGCGAAGGTAGCCTTGACCAGCTTATCGGCCAGCACCAGCGCCGGCTCATTGGTCATGATGTTGGAGACGTGCCACAGACGCCCGGCCTGTTCGGTCAGCGCTTCGATAAGCGCTGGATGAGCATGCCCCAACGCGTTGACCGCAATGCCGCCAGCCAGATCAACATACTCTCGACCCTGCTGATCCCACAGGCGCGAACCGGCACCACGGACGGGCACCATGTTCACCGGCGCGTAATTGGGCACCATAACCCGATCAAAATCAGACCGACCGATCTCTGCTGACACTGTCATCTCCTTTCTCTGCAGGGCGCGTCTTCAGTGACGCGCGTTAAATTCGTTAGTCACCCGACGCCACCCGCCGGGTTTCAGGGTTCTTTCACCGCGCCCTCGGCGGCCTGTTGGGCGCGGCGCTGGTTGCGATCCTCTCGCGGTGTGACGCCAAAGCAGTTGCGGTAGGCACTGGAAAAGTGCGGCCCCGACGAAAAACCGCAGGACAGGCCGATCTGAATGATCGACTTGCTGGTCTGCAACAGCATTTGCCGCGCCCGGTTGAGGCGCAATTCAAGGTAATACTGCGAGGGTACGCTGTTGAGATACTGCTTGAAAATGCGCTCAAGCTGACGCCGCGAGACGCACACGTGGCGCGCGATTTCATCCGTGGTGAGCGGCTCCTCGATGTTCGACTCCATCAAAATGACCGCCTGGGTCAGCTTCGGGTGGCTGCTGCCCAACCGGTTACGCAGCGGCATGCGCTGACGCTCGCTACCATCGCGAATGCGCTCGACCACCAGGTCCTCGGCCACCAGCGCGGCCAGATCCTGCCCCTGCTCCTGCGCCACCAGCGTCAGAAACAGGTCCGTGGTGGCATGCCCGCCGCTGCTGGAACCCAGCTGGCCCGACAGCTCAAACAAGTGCGTTGTGGCCTCCACCTGCGGAAAGCGTTCACGAAACTCGTCCAGCATGCGCCAGTGCACAGCGCAGCGGTGCTGGTCGAGCAACCCGGCCTGGGCCAGGGCCGCCGCTCCCGCCTCCAGCCCCCCCAGCAACACACCGGTCGCCGCTACTTGTCGCAGTTGCCCGAGCAACTGGGCAGACAGCAAGTCGACCGCCGACAGTTGGTCGGCCACCAACCACAATTGCGCCAAGCCCTCAACGTTCGCCTGCCAAGGCGCCGCCGCCAGGCTCAGACCATCGTCCGCCTGCAGCAGCCCATCGTCCAGCGTATAACTTTCAGCCGCGTAACACTGTTGCTCGGCCATGCGATTGGCCGAGAGCAGCACCGACAACGCCGGCATGACCGCGCCCGGGTGCGTGCCGGGCAGCAGCACAAAACCGACCCGGCGGACGTCAGTCGCCATGGCAAAGCCTGCTGATAAGCTGAAACCCGCGCATTGAGCCGCCGCGATCCTGTCCCCTGAATAGTCTCCGCATTGTGCCACAGCGCCGCGCGCCTGACACAGCCCACCAGCAGCAAAAATCGCGCGCACAAAAAAGGCGTGCACATAGCACGCCCTGGCAACGTAGCCGGCCCGCTGGCCGGCTGTGATTGCGGTGTTACTGGTAGGCTTCGAACAGGCCGGTTGCGCCCATGCCGCCACCAACACACATGGTTACCACACCGTAACGCTTGCCGCGACGCTGCAGCTCGCGTACCAGATGGCCAACCTGGCGAGAGCCGGTCATACCAAAGGGGTGACCGATGGAAATAGAGCCACCGTTGACGTTGTACTTCTCGTTATCGATCTTGAGGAAGTCGCGCGCATACAGGCACTGGGAAGCAAAGGCTTCGTTCAGCTCCCACAGGTCGATGTCTTCCACGGTCAGACCGCGTGCTTTCAGCAGTTTGGGCACCGAGTAGACCGGGCCGATGCCCATTTCGTCGGGCTCGCAACCGGCTACCGCAAAACCGCGGAAGTAAGCCAGCGGCTTCAGACCCAGCTCCAGCGCCTTGTCGAGGCTCATCAGCAGCGTCATGGACGCACCATCAGACAGCTGCGAAGCGTTACCAGCAGTTACCGAACCGTCTTCGGCGAAGACCGGCTTGAGGCTGTTCAGACCTTCCAGGGTGGTCTCCGGACGGTTGCACTCGTCACGGTCAACCACGCCATCAACCACGCTGACTTCGCCGGTGGCCTTGTCCTGCACCTGGTATTTGACGTTCATCGGTACGATTTCGTCGTCGAACAGACCTTCAGCCTGGGCACGCGCGGTGCGTTGCTGGCTCTGCAGCGCGTACTCATCCTGCTGCTCGCGGGTGACGTTGTAACGACGCGCAACGATCTCGGCAGTCTGGCCCATGGGGTAGTAGATACCCGGAAAGTCTTTTTCCAGAATCGGGTTGACGAAGTTATCGGTGTTACGGCTCTTGGCGGTCATGGTGATGGACTCAACACCACCGGCAACGATGGCATCGGAGCAGCCCGATGCAATCTGGTTGGCCGCGATGGCGATGGATTGCAGACCCGAGGAGCAGTAACGGTTCAAGGTCATGCCAGCGACGTCGATACCCATCTTGGACAGCACGGCAACGTTACGACCGATGTTGTGGCCCTGGGCGCCTTCATTGGAGCCGGCACCAACGATGCAGTCGTCGATCATCTTGGGATCAATACCGGTGCGTTCGATCAGCGCGTTGACACAATGCGCCGCCATGTCATCCGGGCGGGTAATGTTGAACTTGCCACGGAATGACTTGGCCAGACCGGTCCGTACACTGTCGACAATAACGACGTCACGCATGCTTGTAACCTCACATCAGCAGGGGGTGTAACGAATACCGACTGCCGTGCAGGCCGAGTATTCGTGGAAAAAGGCTGCGCGCGACACCCGCCGCGGCTACCAGAGGCGAACAAGCATAATGACCCGAAGGGCCGGGGTAAACACAATAGACCGGCGTGATAAAGCGCCATTTGAAGCGCAGCGCCCGACCACCAGCCGCGACTGATCGGTCAGGCGCATGCCTGCAGCTCAGCCCTGTTGCAGGCGCCGCGCCGCCAGTTTGAACATTTCCTGATAGATCACCTGCGGGTCGGCGCGCTTCTGCTCCAGCGCCAGGCGGCCGCGTTCGTGTGGCAGAATCATGAAGTGGTCTGCCTCGCTTTCGCGATAGGTGATATCGGCCACATCGGCGGCACTGATGGGTGAGCTTTCCAGCAGCTTGGCCATGTCGTTTTTCGATTGATGGTCCGGCCCATGGTAGGAGTCCAGCAGGTTGGTCTGAAAGAAAGACGGGCAAACCACACTGACCTTGATGCCCAGCGGCTGCAACTCGGCCAGAAGACTCTCCGACAACGCCACCACGCCCGCCTTGGCAACGTTGTAGTTGCTCATCCCCGGTGTCTGGATATGCGCCGCCATCGAGGCAATATTGATGATGCGGCCATTACCCTGGGCCAGCAGCAGCGGCATGAAAGCCTTGCATCCCTTGACCACGCCAATGAGATTGATGCCGATCTGAAAGTCCCAGTCTTCCAGGCTCAGGTCCCAGAACATGCCACCCGAGGCCACTCCGGCATTGTTGATCAACACATCCACACCACCAAAGCGCTCTTCACAGCTCTGCGCCAGCGCCGCCAACTGACTGAAATCGCGCACATCGCAGCGTTGACTGAAGCTCCAGCCGCCGGCATCCGCCACCAACTGGCGAGTTTCTTTCAAGCCGTCGTCATTAATGTCGGCCAGCGCCAGACGCGCGCCTTCTCGGGCATAGCGCAGCGCCAGTTCGCGCCCCAGCCCACTGCCGGCGCCGGTAATAACGACCCGTTGTCCTGTTGACTGCATGCCTGTTGATTCCATGAGAGTCCCTTAACTATCGAATACCGCTGTTTTTGTTGTTTTGTTCACGGCGAGCGGATGGCTCGTGGCCTCAGTCTAGCGACAAGCGGGGGTACAGGAAGGGAGAAAAGCGCGTTATAAACGGCATGAATCAAGCACACTACACGACTGCATGATGGTCCACATACTGCATTGCGAAACACCTCAGTGCGTGCGGTAATTACGCGCGTAAAGATCAGGCCCCATGGCGTTGATCTGGGCATCAATCAAGGCATCGAAGGGCGCCAGCAATTGATCGACAGGCAGGCCGGGCTCCAGAATTCGCAGCGCCTCGACGCCCGCCTCGATACTCGACAGTGCCCCGGGGTGCGGCACTTTGCGCAGCCGGTAACGACTGCGCAGCGACGCGGGCAAACTAACCCGCGGCAGCGCCTGCAAAGCCGGATTCACGTGCATCAATTTTCGCGCCTTGCGCCAGGTGCCATCGAGCAATACCAGGCGTCGCGGCCGCGAATCCTCAGGCTGCGCACTTAACAGCGGCACGTCAGGGCCGGGAAACAACAGCTCGGTACGCCAGTGCGGGTCCTTTAGGGCGGCAAGCCACTGCGGGTGCTCGGCAAGAGATTCGGCAACCAGCAACTCGGCCTGCTGCAGCCCGAGCGCCAGCAGTCTGGCGGTATTGAGCGCGTGATTCCGCTCGGACGGGTGCTGCACGATAAGCAGCCGGGTGTGGCTATTGAGATTGGGGATCAGTGGGCACAAACACTGCTGCGCGGGACGCAAGCAACGCTCGCAACGCGGGCGAGCAGCCGATGGGCTGGAGCTGGACATAATGAGCCGTCTTTGTGCACAGAGCGCTCATTATGCCTCAACTTATGGCAGCCTGACTCAGGGCTTGTTCTTGGTTTTCTGGATATCTTTCCAGATGAACAGGCCAACACCACCAAAAAAAGCCAGTATCAGGCCGACTGTAATCAAACCTGCTATTACCGCTGCATCAATGTACATGGGGCACCTCCTGCGTTATCCATGTACACAGGTTATGCCGTCACCCAAAGGGAAATATTGACCGGTATCAACGAAACCACAATCTACCCGGCAGACGACTGGCGCCGCTGATCAGCGAGGCTTTTTCTTGCGCTTCTTGCCTTTTTTGCTCGCCGCCTTGCCGTTGGCTAACGGCAAGGCCTTGGCAAACGCACTGCGCATTGCGTCCAGCTTGGCGTCGTGAATATCGTGAATGCGCTCACGGCGCGCCTCGGCAAGATCAATAACCACGGCAGAATCGGATTTATCAGACATGCATTACACCTCTGACCGGAGGCCTCACTGGGGTGCGATGGCGCACAAGGGTTGCTTCACGTGCTCAGCCTATCACCGCATCAGACTTCTATGTCAACCAGCAGTCCCTTCTCCGGCAGGTCGAAGTTACGCTCCTCCGGCGCCTGCTCCTGCCGCGTGAAGCGCCGACGCTTACGCCGACGCTCAGGCCAGCGGCCCTTGTCGCGCTGACGACGCTCAACCGGTGCAGCCGTGGTTTGATCGACCGCGGTCGATTCGCGCGTCGGTTCCACCTGCCGCTTGAATTTGACCGGGTCATGCTGCGCCCCCGCGGGGGGAAGCCCTGGAATCAGCATAATGTGTAGCCTCATGAAAGCCGACTCGACACCCTGTCAGCGGCTCTGTAGCAAAGTTGTCTACACTGTATCGACTGCAAAGATCGCGCCTTTACTGCAACAACTGTGATCTACGCCACATAATTGAATGTTTTTTAACCAGCTGTAAAGGCGAAAAGGGCCCCAGCCGCACAAACCCAAGGTTTCTGCCGGCGGGGTGATCGGGTAAGATGTGCGCCCTTTTTTTCGCACGGTCAGGAGAGAGGCATGGCAGGTTTTATCCCGGGACAGCGCTGGGTAAGTGACAGCGAATCGGAACTGGGGCTGGGCACAGTCCTCTCTCAGGACGATCGACTGGTGGTGGTGCTATATCCCGCCAGCGGCGAGACTCGTCACTACGCTCTGCGCAATGCGCCGCTCACCCGGGTGCGCTTCAGCCCCGGCGACAACATCAGCCACCACGAGGGCTGGAGCATTACCGTCAACGATGTCGGTGAAGAGAATGGCCTGCTGGTCTACAGCGGCCTGCGCGAGGATGGCAGCGAGGCAACCTTCGCCGAAACCATGCTCGACAACTTCATCCAGTTCCGCCTTGCCAGTGACCGGCTGTTCGCCAGCCAGATCGACGCACTCCCCTGGTTCAGCCTGCGTCATGAGAGTCTGCGCCACTTCTGCCGCATACAGCGCTCGCCACTGTTGGGCCTCGCCGGGGTACGTACCCAACCGATTGGTCACCAGTTGCACATCGCCCGCGATGTGGCCGACCGCATGGCACCACGGGTATTGCTGGCAGACGAGGTGGGCCTGGGTAAAACCATCGAGGCCGGCCTGGTGCTGCACCGCCAGATTCAGACCGGGCGCATCCGCCGCGTACTGATCGTGGTACCGGAGAACCTGCAGCACCAGTGGCTGGTAGAAATGCGCCGCCGCTTCAACCTGCAATTTGCCCTGTTCAACCCCGACCGCTGTGAAGGCGCCGAAGAGAACCCTTTCGAGGAAGAACAGCTCGCACTGATTTCCCTGGAATACCTGTTGGAGAACGACAAGGTCAGCGATTACCTGCAGCAGACCGATTGGGACATGCTGGTCGTTGATGAAGCGCACCACCTGGTCTGGGATGAAGACAAACCCAGCCCCGAGTACCAGCTGGTCGAAAGTCTGGCGCGGCAGATTCCCGCCGTACTGCTGCTGACGGCCACCCCCGAACAGTTGGGCCAGGCCAGTCACTTTGCCCGCCTGCGTCTGCTCGACCCCGACCGCTTCCACAGCCTGCCCGAGTTCATCGCCGAGGCCGAGCGTTATCAGCCGGTCGCCGATGCGGTTCAGCACCTGCTCGAAGCAGATCAATTGACCGACGCCGACCACAGCGCCATCGTCGACTGGCTGGGCAATGGCGCCGAAGCGCAGCTGGCCGCCCTGAGCCAGCCCGGCGCAGCGGCAGACGAGGCGCGCGACAGCCTGGTGCGCCAACTGCTTGATCGCCATGGCACCGGTCGCGTGCTGTACCGCAACACCCGCGCCGCCATCTCCGGCTTCCCCGAACGTCAACTGCACGCCTACCCGCTACCCTGCCCTGCGCTGTACCAGGATCTGGAAGGTCGGGTCGCGCTTTACCCAGAGCAACCGTTGCAGGCCGATTTTGATGCCGCCGACACCCTGTGGTGGTTGGAAGATCCGCGCGTAGAGTGGCTGATAGACACCCTGAAACTGCTCAAGCGCAGCAAGGTGCTGGTAATCTGCGCCCACGCCGAAACCGCGCTGGACCTGGAAGACGCCCTGCGCGTGCGCAGCGGCGTGCCCGCTACCGTATTCCACGAAGGCATGAGCATCATCGAGCGGGACCGCGCCGCCGCCTTCTTCGCCGACGAAGAGTTTGGCGCCCAGGTGATGATCTGTTCGGAGATTGGCAGCGAAGGCCGCAACTTCCAGTTTGCACACCATTTGGTGATGTTCGACCTGCCCAGCCACCCCGACCTGCTGGAGCAGCGCATTGGCCGCCTGGACCGCATCGGTCAGCGTGAAACCATTCAGCTGCACGTGCCCTATTTGGAAGATACCGCGCAGCAGCGCCTGTTCGAGTGGTATCACCTCGCGCTCAACGCCTTCCAGGCCACCTGCCCTGCCGGCAACGCACTGCAACACGAGTTCGGCGGTGCCCTGCTGCAGCAACTGGATCATCCGGATGCCAAGGCCTGGGAAGCGCTGCTGGACACTGCGCGCAACCAGCGTCTGGCGACCGAACAGGAGCTGCACAACGGGCGTGACCGCCTGCTGGAACTGCATTCGCGCGGCCACCAGGATTCCGAGCAGATGATTGACGCCATCGAGCAGCAGGACAACGATTTTCAGTTGCCCATTTATATGGAGCGGCTGTTTGACGTCTTTGGCATCGACAGCGATGATCACTCCGATAACGCCCTGGTACTGCGCCCCGGCGAGCGCATGCTGGATGCCGGCTTCCCGCTCGGCGATGACGAAGGCGTGACCATTACCTACGACCGCGAGACGGCGCTCACCCGGGAAGACATGCAATTCCTTACCTGGGAGCACCCCATGCTGCAGGGCGGCATGGATCTGGTGCTGTCCGGCAGTATGGGCAACAGCTCCGTGGGCCTGCTCAAGAACAAGGCACTGAAGCCCGGCACCATGCTGCTGGAGTGCATCTACGTCTGCGAGGCCATCGCACCGCGCGCCCTGCAGTTGCAACGTTACCTGCCGCCTACGCCGATTCGCTGCCTGCTGGACACCAACGGCAACGACCTGGCCGCCAAGGTCAGTTTCGATACCCTGGATGCGCAGGTGGAATCCTTGCCGCGTCAGTTGGCCACCAAGATCGCCAAGACCCAGCGTGAGCCGGTAGAAAACCTGCTCAAACACGCCGAGGCAGCGGCGCAGGGTCAGCACCAGCAACTGGTGCAGGACGCGAGAGCGCGTTTCAGCCGTGAACTGGATGAGGAAATCCAGCGACTCAAGGCCCTGCAGGCGGTCAATCCCCTGGTACGTGACGATGAAATCAGCGCGCTGGAGCGCCAGTACGAACAGGGCAACCACGTGCTGCAGCAAGCCAAGCTGCGCCTGGATGCCATTCGTGTGCTGGTAGTAGGCTGACGCCCTCGCGGCTCAGGCGCCGCCCGCGTGGGAGTCGGTTTCGGCCGGTTCCTGCAGCGGGCAAACCAGACCGAGAAAGCGCTGCAGCGAGTCCGTCTTGGCCATCGCATCGCGGCGCCCCAGCTCAATCAACTCCTGGCAATACTCGGCCTCGAACAGCAGGTAACTGAGCACGCTGCCACCTGACGCTCGGGTCGCACCACTGCCCCGCAAGAAAGCGCGCAGGCTGCGCGGCATGGCCTTGCGGTGACGCGCAGCAATCAGGTTCAGCGGTTCGCTGGGCGAGATGATCTGCACTTCTACCTGGCGCACCCCCTTGCCGGAGTGCCGCGACCCAGTTGGCAGATAGCCCGCCAATCGATTCATGCGCTCCAGCAGTTCGACATCAGCTTCCAGGTTATCCACAAAGGTACTGCTCAGCAGGTGACCGCCAATCTGCGCCAGCGTCGGTGGCAGCGCGGCGCGCAGGCGCGGGCCACGGCGACCGCCGGCCGGCTGGCTCGACAGGTTGTCGGAAACACCAATGACCAGTACCCGGTTGGCGCCCAAGTGCAGCGCCGGGCTGATCGGCGCCTGTTGGCGTACGGCGCCATCGCCAAACCATTCGCGGTTCAGCAGCACGGGCGGGAACACCAGCGGAATGGCCGAGGACGCCATCAGGTGCTCCAGCCCCAGGCGTGTCTGCACGCCAACGCGGCGGTGCCGCGCCCAGGGCGAGATGCGCTCCACCCCCTGATAGAAGTTGACCGAGTCAGCCGACTGATAACCAAAGGCGCTGACCGAAATCGCCCGCAATACGCCGGCGCTCAGGCTGTCGTCAATCTGGCCAAACTTGAGTGTGTGCTCCAGCAGATCACGCAGCGGTGCATTATCAAGCAGCGCCGTTGGCTGCTTGCCGGGCATCCCGAGCAGATTGGCCCGGGCCCAGCGCCATGCCTGTGCGGTGACGCCGAGCCAGTCGCTGCGATACACCTGCGCACAATGAAAGGACGACCAGACCTCCTGCAACCGAGCCACCCCGACACTGAAATCACGCGCGTGACTGGCCAGCGCCACCGCATTGATGGCACCAGCCGAGGTGCCGCAGATAACCGGAAAAGGGTTACTCGCACCCGCCGGCAGCAACTCCGCAATGACCGACAGCACGCCCACCTGATAGGCCGCTCGCGCGCCGCCGCCGGAGAGGATCAGCCCGGTGCAATCGCTCGGCCGCTGCATATGCATCATCGGCGGCTGCGCCGACGCCGCCGGCGGCGCTTGGCGTAAGGCCGGGCAACGCCTTCCGGGCGCGTCTTGAAGCGCCGATGCACCCACATGTACTGCTCGGGCTGCGCGGCCACCGCCTGTTCAACCCACTGATTGATGCGCACCGCATCGGCGGTATCGTCGCCGCCCGGGAAGTCCTGCAGCGGCGGATGAATAGTCAATTGATAGCCCTGCGCATGGGGCAGGCGGCGTTGGGTAAAGGGCACCACCTGCGCCTTGCCGAGCCGCGCGAAGGTACTGGTGGCCGTCACGGTCGCCGCCTCTACGCCAAACAGCGGAACGAATACACTGGCCTTGCGCCCGTAATCCTGATCTGGCGCATACCAGATAGCCCGACCGCTGCGCAGTGAGCGCATCATGCTGCGCACGTCCTCGCGCTCAACCGCCTTGGCATCGCGATTATGCCGCTCGCGACCACGACGCTGCACATAATCGAACGCGGCATTGCGATGCTCGCGGTACATGCCGTCAATGGTCACCACCTGCCCAAGCAGCGCCGCGCCAATTTCCAGAGTGGTGAAGTGCAACGACATCAGTACCACACCCTGCCCCTTGGCCGCCGCGTTCTGCAGGTGCTCGATACCCTCTATGTGCGCCAGGCGAGCCAGCCGGCGCTTGGGCCACCACCAGGCCATCGCCATTTCAAACAGAGCGATGCCGTTCGACGCAAAGTTCTCGCGCAGCAACTGCTCGCGCTGCAGCTGATTCATCTGCGGGAAGCACAATTGAAGATTGACCCGCGCCACCTCACGGCGATCGGCCATGAACCAGTACATGAGCTTGCCGAGCACGCGCCCCAGCCCCAGTAACAATGGATACGGCAGCTGAACAACCAGCCACAACAGCCCAAGCCCCAGCCACAATAGCCAATAACGAGGGTGCAACAGGGCTCGGGTAAAAACCGCGTGATCCATTGAGATATCCATTTGTGCAAAAGCCACATTCTAACCAAGCCGCACACGGCTTGCGATCAGCGTAGTCAATCTATATAAGTGTGCCCATTAATGCGAAACGGAAAGATCATGACTGCTGACACCACGCTGGACCTGCTCGACAACGACCCGGTATTTCACCTCAAGGGCGGCATGCTGACCATGACGGTTGTCGAATTGGCCCGCCTGTCCCACGACCATTTTGCGCGTCAACTGGCCGAAAAGGTCGAGCAAGCGCCCAACTTCTTTGTTGATACCCCGGTGGTGATCGCGCTCGACAAACTGGCCGACAAGATCGACGCCGCGGCCTTGAAAACCCTGCTGGCTACCTGCCGTCAGCACGGCCTGCAGCCAGTCGCGCTGCGCGGTGGCGAAGACTTCCGCCCGCTGGCGCAAAGCGCCGGCATGGTCCTGGTGCCGGTCGGGCGCCAGCGTGAGAAAGTGATCGAGACTCCGGCCCCGGCACCCAAGCCGGCGCCCGCGCCCTCAATCGAAGCGCCACAGCCGGTACTCGGCGGTGGCAAGTTGATTACCGAGCCGGTTCGCTCCGGGCAGCAGGTCTACGCCCGCGGTGGCGATCTGGTGGTGATGGCGCCGGTCAGCGCCGGTGCCGAACTGCTGGCCGATGGTCACATTCACGTCTACGGCCCCCTGCGCGGCCGCGCCTTGGCCGGCGTGCAGGGCAACAGCGAAGCGCGCATTTTCTGTCAGAACCTTGAGGCTGAGCTGGTGTCTATCGCCGGGCAATACAAGGTCGCAGAAGATTTGCGCAAAGAGCAACACTGGAAACAGGCAGTACATATCACTTTGGCCGGTGACAGCTTGAAGATCACCAGCCTTTAACAGATACTGTTCAGCCATTCGGGGGTGCCCGCCAAACGTGGCTTCTGGCCAACATCTGGGCTCCCCCAAGACAGCACTTTTTCGCGTTGCAAGCATCGTTTTCAGCGCCGCACTCCACCATTAGAGAAATTCGACAGGAAGGTCATTTTGGCAAAGATCATCGTCGTCACATCAGGCAAGGGCGGGGTGGGCAAAACCACCACCAGCGCCGCCATCGGTACCGGTTTGGCACTGCGCGGCTTCAAGACAGTCATCGTCGACTTCGACGTAGGGCTGCGTAACCTTGACCTGATCATGGGTTGCGAACGGCGCGTGGTGTATGACTTCGTCAATCTGATCAACGGCGACTCCAACCTGAATCAGACCCTGATCAAGGACAAGCGCTCCGACAACCTGTTCATCCTGCCGGCCTCGCAAACGCGGGATAAAGACGCACTGACCCCCGAGGGCGTCGAGCGCGTGCTGAACGAATTGAAGGAAACCTTCGATTACATCGTCTGCGACTCCCCTGCTGGTATCGAGAAAGGCGCTCACCTGGCTATGTATTTTGCCGATGAAGCCGTTGTAGTCACCAACCCCGAGGTCTCCTCGGTGCGTGACTCAGACCGTATGCTGGGGCTGCTGGCAAGCAAGTCCAAGCGCGCCGAAGGCGGCGAGAAAATCAAGGAACACCTGCTGCTGACCCGCTACAACCCAGAGCGCGTCGAAAACGGCGAAATGCTCTCGGTCAGCGATGTGGAAGATATTCTGTCGATCCCCTTGCTGGGCGTAATCCCAGAGTCCCAGGCGGTGCTGAAAGCCTCCAACCAGGGCGTGCCGGTGATCATGGACGACAAGAGCGACGCCGGTCAGGCCTACGCTGATGCCGTAGAGCGCCTGTTGGGCAAGGATATGCCACACCGCTTCCTCGAACTGCAGAAGAAGGGGCTGCTGCAGCGCCTGTTCGGAGGTCGCTAAATGAGCATCTTCGACTACTTCCGCGACCGCAAGAAGCCGGCGACGGCTTCTATCGCCAAAGAGCGCCTGCAGATCATAGTCGCCCACGAACGTGGCCAGCGTAACCAGCCCGACTACCTGCCACAGTTGCAGCAGGAAATCATCGACGTGATCAGCAAGTACGTGCAGATTGATCGTGAACAGGTGCATGTGGCGCTCGACAACCAGGATGACTGCTCTATCCTCGAGCTGAACATCACCCTGCCCGAACGCCCCTGAAGACTATGCGCCACCCGATCAAAGGTGGCGCAGCGGAACCCCCATGCCCCTGACCGATATCGGCATCCTGCATCAGGATCCGGCCTTTCTGATCGTCAACAAACCTACTCTACTGCTGTCTGTGCCCGGCCGCGCCGAGGATAACAAGGATTGCCTGATCACTCGCCTGCAGGACAATGGTTACCCCGAGGCGCGCATCGTACATCGCCTCGACTGGGAAACCTCCGGCCTGCTGGTGATCGCCCGCAATCCTGACGCGCATCGCGAGCTGTCTCGCCAGTTTCACGACCGCGAGACCGAGAAGACCTATATCGCGCTGTGCTGGGGGCAACCGGAAACGGATTCCGGGCACATCGACCTGCCGCTGCGCTATGATCCACCCAACAAGCCAAGACACATCGTAGATCACGAGCTGGGCAAGCATGCGCAGACCTTCTGGCGGGTGACCGAGCGGTATCAGGATTATTGCCGCGTCGAGCTGACGCCCATTACCGGACGCTCGCATCAGTTGCGTGTGCACATGCTCGCCATCGGCCATCCGCTGCTGGGCGACCGCCTTTACGCGCATGAGCCAGCGCTGCAGGCCTGTCCGCGCCTGGCGTTGCACGCAGCGCGGCTGGTCATCAGCCACCCGGAAAGTGGCGAGCGCATGGCCTTCGAGTGCCCCAGCCCGTTTTGAACCAATTGCCATTCAGGAGTCCGGCATGTCGCACACCGCCTTGAATCAGGATCTGGCCGACTTCATCAGCCAGTCACCCACACCTTTCCACGCGACCGCCAGCCTGCGCCGCAGGCTGCTGGAGGCGGGTTATATCGCTTTGGATGAGCGCTCAGACTGGCAACTCGAGGCCGGCGGCAAATACCTGGTAACGCGCAATGACTCCTCGCTGATTGCCTTTCAGCTGGGCGATGCGGACAACTTCGAGCGCGGCATTCGTCTGGTCGGCGCACACACCGACAGCCCGTGCCTGCGGGTCAAGCCGCAGCCGGAACTGAACCAGCAGGGCCTTTGGCAACTGGGCGTGGAAGTTTATGGCGGCGCCCTGCTCGCACCCTGGTTCGACCGCGACTTGTCGCTGGCGGGTCGCGTCAGCTTCCGGGATAGCACAGGGCGTATCGCCAGCCGCCTGATCGATTTCAAACGGCCGATTGCGGTAATCCCCAATCTGGCGATCCACCTCAACCGCGGTGTCAACGACGGCCAACCAATCAATGCGCAGACCGATCTGCCGCCGGTGTTGGCGCATAGCCTCGATCCGGTGCGCGATCTGCGCAGTTTGCTGGCCGAACAGCTCCAGCACGAACACCCCGATTGCGCCGAGGCGAGCGTGCTGGATTACGAGCTGAGCTTCTACGATACCCAGCCACCGGCCACCATCGGCCTGGACAACGATTTTTTCAGTGCTGCCCGGCTGGACAACCTGTTGTCCTGCCACGCCGGCCTGACCGCACTGCTCGACGCCAGCCCCGAGCAAGCCTGTCTACTGGTCTGCACTGACCATGAAGAGATCGGCTCCAGCTCTTGCTGCGGCGCCGATGGGCCGTTTCTTGAAGATGTGCTCTGCCGCCTGATACCCGATGCCACTCGGCGGGTGCAGGTCATTCAGCGCTCGCTGCTGGTCTCGGCCGACAACGCCCACGCCGTGCACCCCAATTACGCGGCACGCCACGACGAAAATCATGGCCCGAACCTGAACGCCGGCCCGGTGATCAAGATCAACAGTAACCAGCGCTACGCCACCAACAGCGAAACCGCCGCCTTCTTCCGCGAGCTGTGCGCTGCGGCCAAGGTACCGGTACAGAGCTTTGTGGTACGCAGCGACATGGGTTGCGGCAGCACCATTGGTCCAATCACCGCCAGCCGCCTCGGCGTGCGCACCGTAGACATTGGCGCCCCGACCTTTGCCATGCACTCGATCCGCGAGCTGGCCGGCAGCCGCGACCCAGAGTATCTGACCGAGGTATTGCGGCACTTTTTCAACAGTGCGCAACTTATCTAGGGACTGTTGCCGCTCTGGCTCTGGCTCTGGCTCTGGCGACAATAAAAAACCCCGCCGCGCTGTTGGAACGCGGCGGGGTTTTCCTTTTCCGGATCAGACTTCGCGCAGCAGAACGACCTTGCCAATCACCTGGTCGCTGGCCAGCTCATCGAAGGCCGCAGCGGCATCCTCAGAGCTGAAGGTCTTGGCCACCAGCGGTTTGAGTTCGCCTTTGGCGAACAACGGGATCAGGCGCTGCTCCATATCTGCCAGCAGGGTGGCTTTGAAATCGGCATCGCGCGTTCGCAGCGTCGAGCCAATCAGGCGCGTGCGCTTGACCAGCATCTTGGCCAGATCCAGCGTGGCCTCGCGGCCGCCCATCAGACCAATCAGCACCCAGCGGCCATCAACTGCCAACAGGTCAAGGTGGTCCGCGGCGTAGTTGGCACCAACCGGATCCAGCACCACATCAAAGGGGCCGTCACCTTGCAGCGCAGCAATGCCGCCCTGACGCAGCGCACCGCCTTCGGCACCTAGCTCGATGCAGGCATCAAGTTTGTCCTGACTGCCCACGGTCACCCAGCAGGGGTTGCCTTGCGCTTTGCACAACTGAATCGCGGCGGTACCCACACCACTGGCGCCCGCATGAATCAGAACTTTTTCGCCCGCGCGGGCGTTGGCCAGCTCAAAAATGTTGAGCCAGGCTGTGCTGAACACCTCCGGGATGGCAGCCGCTTCTGCCCAGCTCAGATTGGCGGGCACCGAGAGCAAGTGACGCTCATCGACCACCACCTCCTCTGCCATGCCGCCACCGGCCAACAGCGCACAAACCCGATCACCCACGTGCCAGCGGGTGCCTTCGGCGACTTCAACGACTTCACCTGCACATTCCAGCCCCAATACGCTGGTGACACCAGCGGGTGGCGGATACATACCGGCCTTCTGCAACAGGTCGGCGCGGTTCAAACCCGCTGCCATGACCTTGACGCGAACCTGACCCGGCTCCAGCTTTTCCGACGCCTGCTGCTGCCAAACCAGTGCTCCGCCCTCGGCTTGCAATCCTCTCACACTGCCTCCATAGTTCATTCAATAGGTGAATACAGGCGGGAACTCAGTGCCCCGCACAACCTCTATAAAGCATACTCTCTCCGGATACGATACCCCAGATGAAAGGTTCCAACACCCTGCGCCAGTCCTGCCTGATAGCTCTGATGACCTTCAGCGCCACTACCTTTGCCGCAGAGAAGGCAGCACCGCTTGATCTTGATCAACTGCAGCCCACGCGGGATCAGGTGGTCGCCAGCCTTAACACGGTCGAGCTACTGCGCCGTCATCACTACAATCGTACCCGCCTTGACGATGCGCTTTCCGCGCAGGTGTATGACACCTATCTAAAGCACCTGGATGCGCAGCGCAGTCTGTTTACCCAGCAAGACATCGACAGCTTTGCCGAGAATCGGCTGCGCATGGACGACCTCCTGCTCAGCGGAGACCTGAGTGTCGGTTTTGCCATGCACAAACGCCAGCTACAGCGTCTGGAACAGCGTTTGGACTTTTCGCTGGAGCTGCTGCAGAACCAGTTGTCCGACCTCGACTTTTCTACTGACCAGGACATTCTGGTTGATCGTGAGGACGCTGCCTGGGCGAAAGATGACGATGCCTTGCATCTACTCTGGCGCGCGCAACTGAAGGATGAAGTACTGCGCCTGAAATTGTCCGGCAAGAACCTCGAGGATATTCAGAGCCTGCTGGTCAAACGCTACAAGGGCCAACAGATTCGCGTCAGCCAGACCCGCTCGGAAGACATCTTCCAGAACTATATCAACGCGCTGGCGCAGGTCTACGACCCGCACACCCAATATCTCTCACCGGAAAATGCCGAGAACTTCGACATCAATATGAGCCTCTCCCTGGAGGGGATCGGCGCGGTGCTGCAGAGTGATAACGAATACACCAAGATCATGCGCTTGGTGCCAGCAGGCCCCGCCCAGCGCAGCCAACAGCTCGCCGCAGCCGACCGCATCGTCGGCGTTGCCCAGGCCGAAGACGAAATGGTTGACGTCATTGGCTGGCGCCTGGATGAAGTGGTCAAGCTGATCCGCGGCCCCAAAGGCTCCAACGTGCGCCTGGAAGTCATTCCGGCCAGCAACCCGCCGGGCGACATGAGCAGCAAAGTAGTCAACCTCACCCGGGAGGCTATCAAGCTTGAGGACCAGGCCGCCAAATCGCGGATTATAGACCTGAAGAATCAGGGCCACGATTACCGCATCGGCGTGATTGACCTGCCGGGCTTCTACCTTGATTTCAAGGCCTATCGTCAGGGCGATCCCGATTACCGCAGCACCACCCGTGACGTCCGCCGCCTGCTGGAAGAGCTGGAAAAACAGAAGGTCGATGGCGTGGTACTCGATCTGCGCGACAACGGCGGTGGCTCCCTGCAAGAGGCTACCGAGCTGACCGGCCTGTTTATCGACCAGGGCCCCACCGTACTGGTACGTAATACCGAGGGTGACGTACAGGTACTCGACGACCCCGAATCCGGCGTCACCTATAACGGCCCACTGGCAGTTCTGGTCAATCGGCTGTCAGCCTCGGCGTCGGAGATTTTCGCTGGCGCCATGCAGGATTATGGCCGCGCTCTGGTGATCGGCGAGCCCACTTTCGGCAAGGGCACGGTACAGTCGATTCAGCCACTCAACCACGGCGAGCTGAAGCTCACGCTGGCCAAGTTCTACCGGGTTTCCGGTCAGAGCACCCAGCACCGCGGTGTAGTACCCGACATCAGCTACCCCTCGCTGCTGGACAGCAAGGAAATCGGTGAAAGCGCCCTGCCGCATGCCATGCCCTGGGATACTATTCCGCCGGCGCGTTACAGCAGCAGCCAACAGCTCAAGCCTTTTGTCGCACAACTGCAAAAGAGCCATGAGACCCGTGCTGCCAAGGACCCCGATTTCATCTACACGCTGTCTCGCCTGGGGCTGGACGACGAGATTAAGGGCCGTGAGACCCTGCCGCTGAACGAAGCCAAGCGCAAGCAGCAGCTCAATGACTATGAGTCGCGCCTGCTGGTCATGGAAAACACCCGCCGCAACGCCAAGGGCGAAGAGCCTCTGGCATCGCTGGAGAAGGACGATCCGGCTGACGAGGTGGCGCTGAACACCAACGATGCAGACAAGGAACCCGATGCCTTCCTGGTCGAAACCGGGCAGATTCTGGTCGACCTGCTGCAACTGGAACATCAGGTCGCCAAAGCGGACTGAACCCTCCCTGACAGCGCTCGCTGTCACCTTTGTGTCATTTACTGATGGCACACTGCCCCGGTCAGGACAACTGCCCGCCAGTGTGCCCAATCAGCGCATCGCGGGCTGCCAGGACGGCAACAATCCATCGCCTGGGATCAACAATGACCGTTTCCGAACAACGCCAAGCGCTGCTCAGCATTCTCAACCGCGGCGCGGTTTCCACCCTGTTCCAGCCAATTGTCTCCAGTCTGGAGCAACGGGTAATCGGCTTTGAAGCACTGAGCCGCGGTCCGTCCGACAGCCCTCTGCATTCACCCCTGACGCTGTTTGCTACCGCGCGCCATCACGGCATGCTCACCGAGCTTGAGATGCTCTGCCGCAGCCGTGCTATCAGCCGCTTTTGCGCCTTGGGCCTGCCGGGAAAGCTGTTTCTGAACATCTCCCCGGAAAGCCTGCTTGAGCAACAACACTACTCCGGCGGCACCCTCGCCCTGCTCGAATCCAGCGGACTGACCCCTGATCGCGTGGTAATCGAGCTCACCGAGCAAGCTCCCATTGACGACGTCAGCCTGCTGCAAACCGCCCTGCACCATTACCGTGACATGGGCTTTTCCATCGCGCTGGACGATCTGGGTGCCGGCTATTCCAGCCTGCGACTCTGGTCGGAACTGCAACCGGAATACGTCAAGATCGATCGCCACTTTGTCGACAGCATTCATCAGGATCCCATCAAGCGTGAATTCGTCAGCTCCATCTTGCAAATGGCCAAAGCCTCACGCGCTCAGGTCATTGCCGAGGGCATAGAGCAGGCGGAAGAGCTGGCGGTGCTGGAGGAAATCGGCATCGATTGGGTACAGGGCTATTGGTTGGGACGCCCGGCGAATATTCCCGATATCAATCCCGAACAGCTGGCACAACGCCTGAACCAGGACCGCGCTGGCAGCAACGATGACGCGCCCATTCACAGCCTGCTGCTGCCGATCCCAGGTCTGCATGAAAGCACCCCAGTACAAAAGGTACTCGAGTGCTTTCAACAGCAGCCAATGCTGAATACGCTGGCCATTCTTGACGACCATCAACGCCCCATCGGCGCCATCCAGCGGCACGCGCTCAGCCAGACCATGCTCAAACCGTTTGCGCAGGAGATCTACAACCGCAAGCCGATCCGCAAACTGATGGAGGCCGACTGCCTGCTGGTCGATATTCGTCAGAGCCTGCAACGCGTCAGTCGACTGCTGACCAGCCGCGCTCGGCAGCGCCTAGAAGATGACTTCATCATCATTGACCAGGGCATCTACAAAGGCCTGGGACGCGGCATCGATGTATTGCGACAAATCACCGAACTCAAGCTGCAGCAGGCAAGACATGCCAACCCACTGACACTGCTACCGGGTAATATCCCCATCCAGCAGTGCCTGGAACGCCTGCTGGAGCAACAGGTGGACGCCCAGCTGTGCTACGTCGACCTGGACAATTTCAAGCCCTTTAACGACCTCTATGGCTACGGCAAGGGCGATGAACTGCTGCTCGCCCTGGCACAGCTGCTGCGCGAGCTCTGCGACCCGCAAAAGGACTTTGTCGGTCACATTGGCGGCGATGACTTTATGCTGGTCATGCGCAGCAGAGACTGGCGCCAACGCCTCAGCCAGCTGGACCAGCGCTTTCAGCAGCTATGCCACAGCCTCTATCGCCCGGAGCACATCGAGGATCAGGGTTTCAGCGCACCCGACCGCGAAGGCCGCTGGCGCAAGCACGACCTACTGAATCTCTCTATCGGCGTATTGCAGCTACGCGGTCAGCAGCAGCGCAAGCTGGACCCTGCACTGCTGGCAGAGCACGCGTCTCGAGCCAAGCATGAAGCCAAGAAAACCCGAGGTTTCAGCATCGCACTCTCCAATGCTCTGCAGCACATCGACAGCAACAGCCCTGAAGAGCCCGTCGATTTGCATTGCCAATCCCGCTGACGCGGCAATAGGCTAAGCTGACACCAGCGCGACTGATAACGGGTTTGCTGTGACACCAACGACGTTTCGACTGGCACTGGCCGGCCTCAGCCTGATAGCAGCACCCTGCCTGAGCGAGCCTCTGCTCTGGGGCTTCTCGCCATCGGACCCGCCACCTTATGTGGAGGTCCAGGCTAACGAACTCCAGCACTCGCTAACCCGTGCCATTGGCGAGGCTGTTGCAGCCGCCGCAGGGCGTGACCTGAGCTTTGTTGCCACACCAAACAACCGGATTGACGAATCCCTGGCAAATGGCCGCATCCAGATCATTTGCAACACCCTGCCCGCCTGGCTGAACACGCCCGACCAAGTGCTCTGGAGCCAAAGCCTGTACGAAGATGCCGACGTCGTGATTACCCGCCTGGCGCAACCCGCCCCGCACTCGGTGAGCGACCTGCAAGGCGCCATCATCGGCACCACTCTGGGCTATCACTATTCGCCCGCTATCACGGCTGCATTCAACCAGCAGGCGATGGTTCGCCATGATGTTCGCGATCTGCCCACGCGGCTAAAGATGCTGGAACGCGAACGCCTGGACGCGGTAATAGACCTGCGCCGTGCGGTGTCTCACGTACTGCCCGAGAATCAGGCGACTTTTCGCATCAGCCAGTGGGAGGTGGAACACTTTGCGCTGCGCTGCGCCGTGGCCAACCCCGCAGATCGCGCCAGCCAGAAGTTGGTAAGGCAGATCAACGAGATGATCAACAACGGCCAGATTCAGCAGATAGTTAAACGCTTTGACTGACGCACCCAGTGTTTCTGCGGCCTGCGTCCGCTTACCCACAGATCCTGTGGATAAGTCTGTGCAAAAAAACAGGAAAAGTGTCTCAAACGCCCGTAAGAAAGCGGCTGCAGACAAACAGGATAGTTTTTAACCAGAGAAAAAATTGATATTTTTCAGCCAGTTACAATGAACGCCGAGGATCATAAAAAAACCGGGAAGTAAACAGAAAGTGTTACCGCAAATTGTGCATAAGGGTAACACTTGAGTACCCGAGGGCCTTGCCTCGGGCATTGGGACGTGTTACCGCGATTATTCCTGACGTGGATTGATGGAGATCAGCTCCATCTCGAAAACCAGAATGGAGTTCGGTGGGATAACCGGGCTCGGACTGCGCTCACCATAAGCCAGCTCGCTTGGCAGTGTGACCTTCCACTTGTCGCCGACATGCATCAGCTGAAGTGCTTCCATCCAGCCGGGGATCACGCCGTTGACCGGCAGTTCAGCCGGCTCGCCACGCTCAACCGAGCTGTCGAACACGGTGCCATCAACCAGCTTGCCTTCGTAGTGCACGACCACCACATCGTCCGCCGCTGGCTGCGGGCCTTCGGCGTCGCCAGCGTTCAGCACTTCATATTGCAGACCTGATTCGGTGGTGGTGACGCCGTCTTTGGCAGCGTTCTCTTCCAGATACTTCTGGTTGGCTTGCACTGCTTCGTCAGCCAGGCTCTTGGCACGCTCCTGAGCGCGCTCCTGCAGGGTGTTGAAGGCGGCAGTCAGCTCTTCGTCGCCTACGCGGTGCTCAGCCTTGGCCAGTGCATCTTCAAGGCCCAGCGCGAGCGCCTGTGCGTCAATGTCATCCAGACCATCCTGCAGCAGGCTCTGACCCATGTTCAAACCAATACCATAGGAGGCTTGCTGGATGGGGGTAGTGAGTTCTGGTTCCTTTTCACAACCGGCCAATACAAGAACACCGACTGCAACACTGACTGCCAGCAGATTACGCTTCATGCTTACCTCAATCGACAGGCCCAAGCTGGGCGGAATAAAGCGATCAGCTTAACAGGGCTTGAAAGGTCAGGCTACTGGCTCGAAGACAAAGAAACAGACAGAATCATGCAGTGATAACTGCTACACGATTAGGGAAAATAATTAGGTAAAACTGAGGGGGAAATGGCGCAGCGGACGGGACTCGAACCCGCGACCCCCGGCGTGACAGGCCGGTATTCTAACCAACTGAACTACCGCTGCGCTATATACCTCGAGTGGTGGGTGATGACGGGATCGAACCGCCGACCCTCTGCTTGTAAGGCAGATGCTCTCCCAGCTGAGCTAATCACCCGTTTGCTCTCGAAGTGGGGCGCATTCTAGGCAGCTTTTTCGCTTATGGCAATACCTTTTTCAAAAAAAAATCAGCCTATTTCAATATCTTATTCATCAGCCCCGTAAACACTGGTTGTTGCGCATGGGCTCAGGCAATATTGCTCGTTTTCTCGGGCCAACCAGCCCCAGGCAACAACAGAAGGACAGCATCATGTGGTTTCGTAACCTGCTTCTCTACCGCTTCAGCCAACCCACACCGTTCAGCGAAACCGAATTGCTCGAGGCGCTGGAACAGAAACCGTCACGCCCCTGCGCCAGCCAGGAAACCCACACCCTGGGTTGGACCACGCCCTACGGGCGGCATTCGGAAAACCGCCTTGAGTCGAGCAACGGCTACTGGTTGATTGCCCTGCGCAAGGAAGAGCGCATTCTGCCCGGCAGCGTGATCAAGGAGGCACTGGCAGAGAAGGTCGAAGAGATCGAAAACCGCGACGCTCGCAAGGTTTACAAGAAGGAGCGCGATACCCTCAAGGATGAGATCATCATGTCGCTGCTACCACGTGCCTTTACCCGTACCCAGACCACCTACGCTTGCCTCTGCCCGGCTGAAGGCTGGATTGCTGTCGACAGCTCCAGCCACAAGCGCGCAGAGGACCTTCTGAGCCTGCTGCGTGAGTGCACCGGCACCCTGCCCGTGCGCCCACTCAATGTGAAGACGGCCCCCGCCGCGTGCATGACCCAGTGGGTCAAGGAAGGCACTGCGCCCGAGCAACTGGTGATTGGTGACGAGTGCGAGTTGCGCGATACCAGCGAGGATGGCGGCGTTGTACGCTGCAAACGTCAGGATCTGGCCAGCGATGAGATTCAACTGCACCTGTCGGCGGGCAAGCAGGTCAGCCAGCTGGCATTGCAGTGGCAGGAAAAGTTGAGTTTCAGCCTGGACGACAAGCTCACCGTCAAACGCTTGAAATTTGAAGACCTGCTGCGCGACGAAGCGGACGACAACGCCGGCGACGACATGGCCAGCCAGTTGGACGCCAGCTTCAGCATCATGTCGAGCACGCTCAGTGAATTGATTCCAGCCCTTGCCAACGCCCTTGGCGGCGAGGACATTCCGCAAGGAATCTGAACCAGCCCAGCCCCAGCGCGGTTTGCAAAAAGCTATCCACAATATCTGTGGATAACTTTGTGGATAGCTTGTATGAACAGCGCGCGGGGCCAAGCCTAGTGGGGCAAGAGTTCAAAATGATCATTTTTTAACCTGTATTTTTATTCAATAAAATCAACAAGTTAAAAATTCGACACCGTATTTCAAGCACTTACAGCGCTATCTTACCGTTCTGTTACGGCTCGCCCCGTATCTGTGCACAATGTCAAGGCACGACGCCCCGAACAAGAGCAAAAAAAGCCGCTTTTTCAGCGGCAAAAACACTTGACCTCGGCCCGCGCGCCTGACCTAAGGCAGCGCCCAGATAACCCGTTCAATCCGTTGTACCCAACCAGTGCTGCGCCTCCACCGCGGCCTTGCTGCGCGGGTAATACCTGGTGAGGTAACGCAAGCGTGCTTCACCGCGCTCGCGCTGGCCAGTCTCTACATCCAGCATGGCCAGGTTGTATTCTGACTGCGCCATACCTTCTAGCAGGGTTTCCAGACGCGGCACTATTTCACTGCGGTAAGCTGAATCAGGATACTGCCGGATGAAACCGGTCAGTTGCGCGTGCGCTTCGCGGCCCAGGCGCAAACGTTCCTGGTCATCGCCCGCAGCCATCTCAAAGCGCGCAAAGGGCACCATGGCCTGCAGGTAGGCGGCGTAATCCTGATAAGGTGCTTCAGGATGGCGTTTTGCAAAATCCTCCAGTACCAACTCCAGCGGCGGCAGCTTGCCCTGCTGCAGGCACAGATAGGCCGCTTCCAGATCCAGCTGGGCGTCGCTCAGTTGATGCACCTGCTGCGCAACGTTCATATCACACTGCCCCAAGCCGAGACGCGCCCGGGCATCGGCTATGGCTGCGTTCTGCTCCTGCTGCTTGACCGACGAACTGGCACAGCCTGCCAGCCCAAGTACTACTGCCGTAATCCAGAGCCCACGCATCTTGCTTACTCCACTGTGCGGTCGCCTAACCTGTACGACCGCCGATAAATTGAACCGCGTTATCGAGACCGTCATTGCAGCCTGGCGCGCCAGTGTACCCAACCCTCTGCATCAGGTCGCCCCAGCAGCTTCAGGCCTTCGGCGAGCCCGGCGTCGGCCTGCGCGCGTGCCTTCAACCGGGTGTCCAGCTGCAGGGCTTGCGCGGGCCGCCACTTGGCGTTGCCCTGTAGGCCCAGCGGCCCCTCCTGATCGGCTAGAGTCATCAACAACCAATCGTTATCGCTGCTGAGCTGCGCTGTCAGATGCCCCAGCGCCAACGGCTCTGGCAGGCCGCCCCCGGCGTTCTGCCAGGCAATTCGACCCTCGGCATGCACCACTCGCTCGAAGTCCTTGAGGCGTAGCTGAGGAATATCCAGTAGCCAGTCACCGGTGAGGATAAAGGGCGCCTTGTTTACCGCTGCCATGCTGCGCGCATCCAGCCGCCCATTCACCTGCTCCAGCACAACAGTTCCCAAGCCTACCCGCAAGGTGGCGTACACCTGGCTGTTGCGTGGTCGCCAATCAAGATCCAGGGCCAACTGCCCCTTGAGCATGGCCGCCGGCCGCCAATCCCACCGCAGCGCACCCTGATCAATACCCTCGACCTGCATGTTGGCCACCTGCCCCTGCCACAGACTGCCGGTTACGCCCTGCAGCTGCACCTTGGCAGGCAGGTTAGGTTTTACCTGGCGCCAGACCAGACTCGCCGGCAGATTGCTCACCAGAGTGACACAGAAAACTGCCAACGCCAGCCATACAAATACTTTCATACTCCACACACGCAGCATCAGGGACGCTCCACCAGCAGGCGGGCAGACACCATACCCTGGACCTCGGACACATCTATCGCCAACTGACTGACCTGCAGCCCCTGACGCTGCTCCAGATCCGCCAGCCAACTAAGCAACGCATCCATACCGACCTGATCAAAGCTCAGGCGCGCGCCCTCACCCTCGGGCTGCACCCGCGACAACGACGATTTTAAGCCGGCCGCATTCGCAGACACCTCCACCAGGGTCAGCACCGAGCCGCCACTGGCTCCATTGCCCGCGCCCTGCTGCAGGCGCGCCCGACGGCGCACATCATCACTTACCTGCTCCATCCACAGACGTTCGGCCGACAGCCTTTGCACGTCCTGCTTGAGCTCTGCGCGGCCGGCGATCAACGGCTCCCAGATACCAATCCAGAAGGCCAGCACCAGCAGAAACGCCGATCCTGCCAACAAAATCACGCGCTCGCGCGGCGCCAGTCCATTCCACCAGTTTTTCATGCGCCGCCCCTTTGTAACTTGATGCGCGCGGTAACCCCTTCGTTCTCGGAGTCGGCCCCCTCGAGATTTTCACTGACGCCAGGCTGGGCCGCCAAGGCCGCGCGAATGGCTTCAAGCTCGGAGAAGGATGCGACCTTCAACTCCACCACAACGCTTTCAAGACTTCCCCGCACCTGTTGTACCTGCGCGTTGTCGTGCTCTTTCAGTACCACAAAAAACGCATGTAACAGTGGCCCCATGCCGCTGTTGGAGCTTATTTGCGCCCCACCCTGCAGCACCTGACGGAACTGCATGACCGGGTCTTCCCGGCGGCTGTTTGGCAGGCTGCGATCAAACAAGCGGCCTATCTCGGCACGCAAGCTGTCGCGCTCCTGACTCAGAATCAGATGTTCGCCTGTCAACCAGCCCAGACCCAGCGCCATGGCCACGGCTGCGGCGATCAGTGCCGGGCGCATCTTGCGCCAGGGCGGCGCTGCCATGCTCACCGCGTAAGGGCCGCCAAGCAGATTGAAAGCCGGCGTGCTGCGCTGTGCCTGCACCAGCGCAGCGGCCAGGTGGTCTTTGTCCGGGCGCTGCTGCACCTCGACCGTAGCAGGCAACGTCAGCCCCAACTCATCGGCACTCAACCCTGCCAGCGTCAGCTTTTGAGCCTGCGGCTCAAGCCCGGCCAGCCGCCGGTTGATCCAGATACCGGCCAGACTGGGATCGAGCAGCACCGGCTCTTCCTGCGCCGACAGTACCAGCACTTGGCTGTCGGTCGGCCAGGGTGACGGCATGACCAGCAATGAGTGTTCCGGACTCTGATCAGCATGCAGCGCGGCCTGTGGCAGCAAGGCCTCCAGCCGCCAACCCGCCACCCGAAAACACTCCAGCCAGGCGCGCATGGGTGTATGGGACACTACCGCTGCGCTGACCTGACCATCGCTGCGGCGTGGCCCCATGACGATATGCAGCTCATCCAGCTCTTGGCTGACCAAATCTTCCAGTGCGTAGGGCAAGGCTACCCGGGCAGCAGCTGCACGCTGTGCCGGCAAACGCACGCGAAACAAGTTCACCGCCGCTGCCGGCGCCAGCGCCCGCAGGCGTTCGGCAGGGAAGCGCTGACGCAACGCTGCCAGCGTGTCCTGGCCACTGGCCTGGACCGCACCATCGCGCTCCATGCGCCACCAGTTCAAGGCCTGAGCCGCATCGCCTTCACGCAGCGGTTGTTCAGGTAAAAGCACTATCAACATATCGTCTGATCCACTTCTTATCAGGGCTCACAGGCCGTTTGTTCTCGCAGGATCACTTTGCCGTTGGGCGCATCCAGCAAGGTGCATTGGAAAAATCGACGGTCACCGAACTGGGCAACTATCTGCAGACGCATAAACCAGGGCGCGCCGTCAGCAGCCGTACGATCAGCAAACACCTCCTTCATCAGATCCGGGCTACGCTCCAGATCAATCGGACTGGCTTCGCTCGGGTACGCGGTAACGTAAGGCGCCAGCGCCTGCCAAGCCTCGCTGGACACACCGGCAACCGAACTCAACTCCGACGCCACCAGCATGGTGCGGTTGGCTGACAGCCGCGGTGGATCCTGCAGGCGATACAGCGGGTCGTCGGTTTCCGGGTCCATCCAGTCGCTGATCGCCACGGCCAACTGCGCCCCGGACGGCATGGTCACGCCGCTGTCCTGCGCCACACGATCCACCAGCCGGGCGAAGTCGGCCTGTTCCTGCTCGTCACCGCCAGCCAGGGCGTTGAGGTTGTAACGGCAGCGCATATTGTCGAGCGTGGCCTGCAGTTGCACCTGATCCACTTCAAACGGCAGCACCGGCGACAGGCAGGTGTCCCAGAGCAGCTCGTCCGGGCCGTCAGCCTGCTCGAGTATCTGCAACACCATCTTTTCCGCGCCGAGCGCGATGTGGCGTGACAGGTCGCGTTCAAACACCGCACTGCTACGGCGAATATCCGCCTGCCCCCGCAGCACCATGCCGACCGCCGCAGTCACCGCCAGGGCGACAACCAGCAAGGCGGTTATCAGGGCCACCCCGCGTTGTTTGTGGGCTGTGTGCATGAGGCTACGGTTCATAGCGCACCCACCGGAATCAGCCGACGAATCAGACCCAGGCGCGGCACATCCAACACCAACTCCACGGCCATCGGCAACTGGCTGCTACTGGGGTCGAGGCCTTCTGGCGGCCAACTGGTAACCCGCTCCAAACCACTCGGTCCACGCACAACAAACGCAAAGCCACTTTCGACCCCCAGTCGTTCATCCTCTTCAACCAGGTCGGCGAACGGCTGAAGGCGCATCTGCTCAGTGTCGGTTACATCGACGCCGGGCCAGAGCTCGCGTTCCAGCCCGGACTCGGTCAGGCGCCAGGCAGTGCGCCGCAAACGCTGATCGCCGCCAGCCCCTGCGCGCACGATTTCCAGCAGCGGCTGCTCATTGCCTGCCAGCAGGCGCAACGGAGGCAAGCGGTCGCCAAACTCATCGCGTACCTGAATATCTACCATCTGCGCCAAATCCCGCTCCAGTACGCTCAGGCTCACCTGCAGGTCTGCCAGTTGGCCGGAGCTGGCGCGGGTAGCATGGTCAGCATCCAGTACGGCGCGCAGCCCGGAATAAGCGACGACGCTCATGATGGCGAACACCGCCATGGCAATCAGCAATTCCAACAGGGTAAAACCGCCGGCGCGAACCCTGTTCATGGCAGCACAAACCCGCTGACAACCGCACGTTGTCCGCTCTCATCGCCGGGCAGCAACCACAGTCGAATATCGATTCGCCGTACCGCCGGTAGCGGCAACGGTGACTTGGCCGTGTAGTCACTGACCTGCGCCTTGTAGCCAAACCGATAAGGTCCCATCTCGGTTTCCCCGCTCAAATCGCCTACCGCTGCCGGGCGCATGCCGGACTCATACTCCGCCAGCAGGTTTTCACCGGCCCAGTGCGCCATGGTGCGCTCCTGCAGGTAAATGGTATTGCGTGCGTGATCGCTGCCGGATTTGACCAAGGCAGCCAGCGCGACCGCCAGAATCGTCAGTGCCACCATCACTTCCAACAAGGTGAAACCGGCCGACTTACGGGCGTTCATTGGTCACCTCGACACTGCCTTCCAGACCAATATTGATGTACTGCACCAGCTCCTTGCCGGGTACCCGCAGGGTGATCAGACCCGGCGTCATCTCGCCGGTATTGCTCAACCGCACGTGCGGCTTCCAGCTTTCATTGAGCGGTAGACCCTGACGGGTGCCGTCGGCTTCATACTCCAGCTCCACCACCCCTTCGTTAAAATAATGCGGTCCCAGTTGCGGGTCCTGCAGTGCCTGCCACTCCCGCGTGGCATCATCCAGCAGCACCAGATCCAGCAGGCTGTAGCCCTCGCGACGCAGGCCCAACGCGCGGTCGGCGCCGCCGGTGATCAGAAGTTCATCGTGGGCCAGACGCAGCACGCCAGCGAGCCGCTGCGCTTCCTGGCGCAACTCGCGATCAGCGCCGTCGCCAATCGCCAGTGTGGCAAGGCCGGCAATCACGCCGATCAGCACCATGACCACCAGCAACTCGATCAGGGTAAAGCCGATCTGGCGCAGACCGGTTGCGCGCGGGCCCGCCGTCATCAACGTTCGTTCGTCTGATCCAGATCCCAGTTGCCAATGTCCATATTGGCGTCTGTGCCGCCCGGGCTGCCATCAGCACCCAGGCTGTAGAGGTCGAACTGGCGGCCGTCACGACCTGGGGTCTGGTACTGATAGTCGTTGCCCCACGGGTCTTTCTGCAGGCGATCAAGATAACCACCGGTACGCCAGTTGCGCGGCGCGTTCTGCCCTGTCGGCATACGCACCAGTGCGTCCAGACCCTGCTCGGTGGTGGGGTAGTTGAAGTTGTCGAGGCGATACAGGTTGAGCGCGCTTTCCAGGGCGCGAATATCGCTCTGCGCCTTGGTGGTACGCGCCTGATCCGGTCGGTCCATCACCCGCGGCACCACTACGGCGGCGAGAATGCCCAGAATCACCACCACCACCATGATCTCAATCAGGGTAAAGCCGCGCTGAGCTGCGCGCGCGGGCTGGTTTGCAATACACATCATCAGTTCACCAATTGGTTGAGTTCAAAGATCGGCAACAGAATTGCCAGCACAATAAGCAGCACAACACCGCCCATGGCCAGAATCAGCAGGGGCTCGAATACCCCCATGACCATGGCGATGCGCGCTTCCAGTTCGCGTTCCTGCGTTTCTGCGGCGCGCTCGAGCATCTGATCCAGGGTGCCGCTACTCTCCCCGCTCTTGATCAGGCTCAGCGTCATCGCCGGGAAATAGCCACTGCGTTCCAGCGAGTAGCCCACGCCTGCCCCTTCACGTACCCGCTGCGCCGCCTCGGATACAGCTTCACGCATGGGCAGGTTACTGATCACACTGGCGCTCATGTTGAGTGCCTCCAGCAGCGGCACACCGCTACCGGCCAGAATGTTCAGGGTGCGCGCGAAGCGTGCGGTATTCAGCCCCCGGTTCAGGCGCCCCAGCAACGGCAGCTTGAGCAGAAACTCGTGCCAGCGGCGCTGATGGCTTTTCTTTTTCAGCAGCGTGCGTGCGCCAAAGCCCAGTGCCGTCAGCACGATCAGCATCAACAAGCCCCATTCGCGCAGGGCGTCGCTGACTGCAATCAACGAGCGCGTCAACAGCGGCAGCTCCTTGTTCATGCCGTCGAATACCTGCACCACCTCCGGCACAACATAGGTCAGCAGCGCCACCGTCACTAGCAAGGCGACACAGGTCAGAATCGCCGGATAGAACATGGCAAGTTGAATCTTCTGACGCATAGCGTTCTGCGCCTCAACGTTGTCAGCCAGGCGCTCGAGCACCAGATCTAGCCGGCCGGCCTGCTCGCCAGCCGCAATGGTGGTGCGGTAGATCGCCGGAAACACCGAAGGAAACTCGCTTAACGCATGGGCCAGCGGCAAGCCTTCCATCACCCGCGTACGTACCGCTGAGAGCGCGGATTTGACGCGCGGCGATTCGCTTTGCCGCGCTACGGTACCCAGCACCTCTTCAATTGGCAGACCGGCGCGAGCCAGCGTGGCCATTTGCCGTGTGGCCAGCGACAACTCCAATGGTTTGATGCGCTTCTGCATGCTGGGCATGCGCAGGCGCGAACTGCTCTCGGCAACCTGATTGACCGACATGGGCGTGAGGCCCTGATCGCGCAGGCGACCACGCACCTGACGGGGCGAATCGCCCTCCTCCACACCCTTGCGGGTGCGCCCGGCATTGTCGAGGGCAACGTATTCGAAGGCTGGCACCCTTAATCCTCCCGGGTGACGCGCAGGACTTCTTCCAGCGTGGTGTCGCCGGCCAGAACTCGGCGCAGACCGTCCTGACGAATACCCATCTGACCCAGGCGCGCGTGACGCACCATCGCCTGCTCGCTGGCACCGTCATGGATCAAACCACGCAGGGTGTCGTCGATCTCAATCAGCTCATAAATACCGGTACGGCCGCGGTAACCTCCGCCATTACAGGCATCGCAGCCCACCGCGCTGTACAGCGTAGGCGGGGTTTGCGCATCCATGCCCATCAGGCGGCATTCACTGGCACTGGCCTGGTGAGGCTTACGGCATTCCGCACAGAGAGTACGTACCAGCCGCTGGGCCAATACGCCGTTCAGGGTCGAGGACAAGAGAAAGGGTTCGATACCCATGTCGCGCAAGCGCGTGATGGCGCCTACGGCGGTATTGGTGTGCAGCGTGGAGAACACCAGGTGACCGGTCAGACTTGCCTGAATGGCAATCTGCACGGTATCCACGTCACGAATCTCACCGACCATGACCACATCGGGGTCCTGACGCAGAATGGCGCGCAGGCCGCGGGCGAAGGTCATGTCGACCTTGTTGTTGATCTGAGTCTGGCCGATGCCATCAAGGTAATACTCGATCGGGTCTTCGACGGTCAGGATGTTGCGGGTGCGGTCGTTCAGGCGCATGAGCGCCGAATAGAGCGTGGTGGTCTTGCCCGAGCCAGTCGGTCCGGTCACCAGCACGATGCCGTGCGGCCGACTGATAACCCGTTCCATGGCATCATAGTGTTCGTCGCACATGCCCAGCTGACGCAGCTCCAGCCGCCCGGCCTGCTTGTCGAGCAGACGCAGCACTACGCGTTCGCCGTGCCCTGAGGGCAAGGTCGACACGCGCACATCCACCGCACGGCCAACCAGCCGCAGACCGATACGGCCATCCTGCGGCAGGCGCTTCTCGGCGATATCCAGCTTGGCCATGACCTTGATGCGCGACACGATGACCGGCGCCAGCGCGCGGGGCGGTTCGAGCACTTCCCGCAGCACACCGTCGACGCGCAGACGGATCGACAGGCGGTTTTCAAAGGGCTCGATATGAATATCGGACGCGTTTTCCTTCACTGCCTCGGACAGCAGTGCGTTGATCAGGCGAATGATCGGCGCCTCGTCCTGCGACTCGAGCAGATCCTCCGGCTCGGCCAGCGATTGCGCTACCGACATCAGGTCAGCGTCATCGCCCAGCCCCTCAACAAATTGCATGGCGTCGTTGGCGGAGCGCTCGTACTTGTCGCGCAGCTTCGCCGCAAAAGTATCGTCGTCCAGCAGCACCGGGCTGAGCGGGTGACTACTGTGACGACGCAGCTCCAGCAGCCCCTGCGGATCGCAATCTGCACGCACGAACACTTCCAGCTGGCCGTCCTCGCGCAGGCTGCCCGGCAGCACGCCAAACCGGCGGGCAAAACGGTAGCCGGTTTCCGCCGGCGCATTGACCGTTGGCGCATCGGGGCTGAATTCGGTCTCACTCATGACCTGCTCCTAAAGCGCTGAGGGCGGTGCAGTAATGGCCGACGGCAACGTCGACCCTTGCATCGCGTTCTCAAACGGCGCGGGCAGGCTCAGCAGATAATTCCAGTCCGGCAGCACCGGGAGCGTCGCCTCGTCGAGTATCCGGCCACGGCGATTCTGCTCGGCCAACTGTTGGTCACGGATGTAACTGTATTTGGCGTGGGTCAGGCTCTCGGCCACGGCGCTATCGCGTACGATCACCGGACGCAGGAAGATCATCAGGTTGCGTTTCTGGAGGTTGGCGGTGTCATAGCGAAACAGCCGTCCCAGACCTGGAATGTCGCCCAGGCCCGGCACCTTGTCTGCGGTCTCGACCAGTTGATCGTCAATCAGGCCGCCCAGCACGATCAACTGATTGTCATCGACCATTACATGGGTGGTCAGGCTGCGCGTGTTGGTGATGATATCGGCAGCCCCGGTAATGCCAGGCGCAATCTGCGAGACCTCTTGTGCGATTTCCAGGCGCACCGCGTTGCCTTCATTGATCTGCGGGCGAATCTTCAACTTGATGCCCACATCCTCACGCTCGATGGTATCGAACGCCTGGCCGGAATCCTCAACCGATCGGCCGGTAATAAAAGGCACGTTCTGGCCGACTACGATTTCAGCCTCTTCGTTATCCAGTGTCAGCAGGCTTGGCGTCGACAAGATATTGCTCGCCGTATCGCCCTGCAACGCGTTGATCAACAGCGCAATCTGGGCGCTGCCAATGCTGGCGACACCACCCAGGGTAGCGCCGCTGCCAAGCGATGGCGGCGAGGCCAGGTCACCGTCAAGAAAGCCGCTCACGCCAGCTGCCAGATCGACAATGCCGCGACCGTTGCGATTGAAGTTGATCACACCGACGCCCGAGCTCTCGCTACCAAAGCCCCACTGCACGCCCAATTCCTTGGCACGCTCATAAGACACTTCAGCGATCACGGCCTCAACCAGTACCTGCGCGCGACGAATGTCCAGCTGGCGAATGATGCTCGAGAGCTCGCGGGACAACTCAGCCGGCCCGTAGACCACCACCGAATTGGTGCTTTCGTGCGCCTCTACCCGTACCCGATTCTGCGCGCTGGAGCTGGTAGAAACCGGCGCACCGTTACCCTGCCCTGTCGCGCTGCTGTTCTGCTCGCGCCCCTCGGCGATGCCGCGCAGCACTTCGGCAACATCCTCCGCCTTGGCGTAGCGCAGGTAATGCACCTGGGTATTGCCGTCTTGCCCGGGCACATCCAGCTTGCGCACCACGCTGCGCAGCGCAATGCGACTCTGTGGATCGCCGCGCAGGATGACCGTATTGGTCCGCTCATCGGCGATGATGCGCGGTCCCTTGGTAAATTCCTCGCTCGGCGCATTGCTTTCCAGGCCCTGCACGATGCGCACGACATCCAGTGCTGAAGCGTGCTCCAGCGGCAGCACCTCAAAATCTTCCATCGACTCCTGATCGATCCGTTCCACCAGGGTCTGGATACGACGCACATTGGCCGCCGTATCGGCGATCACCAGCGTATTCGACTCGGCCGCCGCCGCAAGGTGGCCGCCCTTGGGTACCAGCGGGCGTAGAATGCGCACCAGTTGACCGGCGTTGATATTCTTTACATTGATCACGTGGGTGATGACCTCATCACCGGGCGTATCACTGCTCAGCCCAGCCAGCTCGTTCTCCTTCGCCTGCACCTCGGGGACGATGCGTACCACACCGTCCGCTCCGCGCACGGCGGCAAAACCGTAGGATTTCAGCACCCCCAGAAACAGTGGATACAGCTCGCCACGCGGGATCGGCTTGCCAGACACCACGTTAACCTCGCCGCGCACCCGCGGATCGACGATGAAATTGATGCCGGTTTCCTGACTGACGATCTCAATCAAACCATTTATGTCTGCGCCACGCAGGTTCAGCACCAGGTCCTGGGAGCCATTGCCCTCGGGCTCCACCAGCGCCTGTGCGGCCAAATGGGTACTACCAAGACACAGGCTCAACGCCAACGAGAGGGTAAAACGGTTAAGACGAAACTGCATTGGCATCGTATTTCAATCCATCGTTATCGTTATGTTCATGGGCTCACCGTCGCGCTCCAGAGAAACCGCCACCGAACTGGCATCGGTCAAACCCTTGAGAATGTCGCGATAGTCCTCGATGTCGGCGATTGGTGTGCCGTCAACATCGGTAATCACATCGCCGGGTTTGAGGCCGGCAGCCTCAAACTCGCGAGCGTTGCGTGAAGGGGTCACTTCCAGGCCATACATGGCGCCATCTACCATTACCGGCGTGGCGCTGATGACTTCCATAAAGCGTTGCGGATCATTCAACCAGGCGTCGCGATCAATACGGGCAACGCCGCCGTCAGGTGCCAGGGTGACATTGGAATCGGTGGTGGGCAGCGCGGCACGGCGCGCGGGCGAACGACCGGCAGCAGCGTCGTGCTGCTTGAGTCGCAGGGTTTCCAGTTGCCCGTCACGGACCAGCATCACGCGGTCGGCCAGAACCTGATCGAGTCGTACCTGCCCGGGCAGCTCAGCGCCAACGCGATAGAGCTTCTCAGGCTGACCTTGGGTGGAGAGTATCGCGGCGCTGCGTTTGGGGTCGGGATCGGACAGTACGCCCTTGAGAGTCCAGCTTAGCTTGGTGTCAGGTGCGTTGACCACCACCGGGCCGTCCGCTGCAGGCGCGCGGCCGAGCACGGATAGGACCGCAAGCTCACGAAAGCCGGGCTGGCCAGCAACATCATTGCCCGAGGTGGGATAACCGAGCGATGCAGGCGGAGGCAGTACGCTGTCAGGCTCAATCAGCATCCAGGTCAAGTGGGCCAGCAACCATGCGCTGAACAGCACCAGAATACCCGTCACCAATCGGACGACCGCGTCTGATGAAAAGCGAGCAACCAAGGGCATGCGTTCTCCGTAGCAAAGGGGCCGTGAGACAGCGTCCGGGCCAGTGGAAGCAACATTACTGACCTTTCTTTGCAAAATTATTGTTATACGCCTGAAACAGGCTGCGCGATTGCATCGATTGTCACGATTTTGCCATCTAGCAGCAACCCCCTGAACGGGGTATTCCAGAGCTGTTCAATCAGAAATGAGACGCTATCGGTATTGGTCTCGCTACCCCATCACCCGAATAGGTGGCATTTCTGTTACAGACATCAGCTGAATTGATGGTGGCTTATCGCCACGGGCGAAACTGTCTCACACCGAAGCACTGATGGCTTGCGAGACAAAGCAAATCGGGCTTAACTTCAGCGAGCAAAGCCAAACTCCCGTTTGACGGGAAATACAACAACAAGGGCTTGCCCAACGGAGAACAATAAGAATGTTTAAGCTTAAGAAAACCGCGCTGATCGGTCTCGCCATCAGCACACTCGCGCTTGGTGGATGTCTCAGCAGTGGTGGTGGCGGAGATGACGAGGAGGCCCGTATAAGAGAGCAGCAGAAGCGCATAGACGCGGATTTCTTCGTGCCCGTGGAAGAAACAGCAGCAGACTTCACCGCCTACAAAGACGAAGCACCTTACAACACCACAGATCGCTGGGTTGGCGTGCTGGACGGTGCAGCGTATCGTGTCGAAGTTCCCGAAAACTGGAACGGCTATCTGGTGATGTACGCCCACGGTTTCCGCGGTCAGGGCTCGACACTGACGGTCGATAACGCACCCATGCGTGAGTACCTGCTCGACAACGGCTATGCCTGGGCCGCCTCCAGTTACAGCACCAACTACTATGACGTGCGAGCGGGCGTAGAGGATACCAATGCGCTGGCACTCGCGTTCACCGACATTGCCGCCGAAAATGGCCGTACGCTGGCCACCCCGACCAAGTACTACATTACGGGCGTTTCCATGGGTGGGCATATCACCGCGGCGGCCATTGAGAAAGAAACCAAGGAAACAGCAAACAACGTGGTGAACTATGCCGCTGCAGCTCCCATGTGCGGCGTGGTGGGCGATGTTGAGCTGTTCAACTATTTCGCCGGCTATACCATTTCCATGGCAGCTCACGCAGGAGTTCCAATTGATGATTTCCCGCTGACTGCAGACCAAGCCGCGAGCAAGCTTGCTACCGCCCGCAGCGTATTGTGGGATGATTTTGCCAATGATCCGTCACCCGATGGCCTCACGGCCGATGGCGAGCTACTTTACGAAACACTGAAAAATCTCAGCGGTGGTGAGCGCCCAATCTACCGAGAAGCCTTCGAGGAGTGGCAGCTACTGCTTCAGAGTTTTGCGGGTTCTGACGGCACCGTCGATGGCATATTGCTGGACAGCGTCGTTGACACTAATGGCCTGACCTACCGCTATGAGACTGAGCTGGGGGAGCCGTTAACAACAGACGAGATCAACTTCAACAGCATGATCGTGAAAGCGGATCCAGTCCCCGGCGCCAACGATCTGCGGGATGACGGACTTCGCTGGATTCCAACGATAAAAGGCGACTTTGACGTTCCCGTGGTAACGGTTCATACGACCGGCGACCTTTTTGTCCCCTTCGTCATGGAGCAGATCTATCGGCAGCGAGCTATTGAGAACGGCAATGATGATTTGCTGGTACAACGCGCAGTACGCTCTCCAGGGCATTGTGAGTTCACAGCAGCTGAGGTCACCGCTACCTTTGATGCCATGATTCAATGGGAACAGAACGGGATCAAGCCAACTGGCGAAGACGATGACATATTGGATCCGGCCAAAGTCGCCGATGATAACTTTGGCTGCACCTACACCATCAATGATGTGGTTAACCGTCCCTCAAACTATCTGATTCGCTACGATCTTCCCGCTTGCGAACCCGCTGTACCGGTACTTTAAAAGGAAAATTGACAGGGCTGGCCCTCAGCCCTGCTTTCTTTCAACCTCGCTAAGTTCATCCACCACAACCCTGCGCACCAGCTTTTTCACATTGCTGGTGCGCAGCATTTTGACATTGTCCGAGGCCTGTTTGAGCTCATCAGCCGGCAGCGAGTCTTCCAGCTCACGCTGCACCTGCGCCAGCATACCCTTGGCGCGCCCCAGCAGCCGACCCGCCGAACGCACTACCGCAGGCAGGCGCTCAGGCCCCAGCACCAGCAGGCCGACCACCAGTACCAACAGCCACTCGGTCATCCCGTTGCCGAACATAGGCCGCTCCCTGGCTCAGACGCGCTGCTGGCTCTCGCGCTGCGCTGTATGCTGCCCAGCCGCATCGAGTGTCAGGCTGTCCTGCGTCTGCTCGGTCTCCTTTACCGCTTTGCGAAAGCCGCTCAGCGCACCACCCAGATCACTGCCGATGTGACGTAGACGCTTGGTACCAAACAGCAGCATCACGATCACCAGCACGATCAACAACGAACCCACACTGATTCCACCAATACCCATAACCACCTCCAAGAATAAGCAAGTCAGACGCTGCTGCGCCTGACCCGAGTTACCAACACGGTGCCCGCAGGCACCGACTAGCTAGCGTCAGCTACCGACCACACCGCCGTCATCCTTCCACACCACCACAGTGGCAGAACGTGGATAGGCACCTGCGGTGTTGTCCGGCCAGTTGCTGCTGAAGTTGCCGGCCGCAAAGTCAGCGGCGCTGGTACCTTCGCCCGGATGCTGGACGTTGATGAACAGCGTCTTCTGGTCCGGGGACATGGTGATACCGGTGATCTCCTGATCGATCGGGCCAACCAGGAAGCGCTTGAGGGTACCGGTCTTGGGATCGGCAACCAGCATGGCGCAGTTGCCGAAGGGGTCGTCCCAGCCGCTGTCCATCTGAATCCAGACCCGGCTGTCCGGGTCGATCCACAGACCGTCCGGCGAGCTGAGGATGTTGTCTGCGGTCAGCTTGTCGCCATTCGGATCGTAGCCGATGTTGTTGTCCACACCGCTTTCGCCGCTGTCGCCGCCGAACAGGAAGATGTCCCAGGCAAACGTAGTGGCCGCCTGCTCACCGTCGGTCTCGGACCAGCGAATGATGTGGCCATGCTGGTTGGCTGCACGCGGGTTGGCCTCATTGAGGTTGGCATCCGAGCGATTGGAGTTGTTGGTCAGGGTGAAGTAAACATCACCGTTGGCCGGATCAACCGCGCCCCACTCGGGGCGGTCCATCGGCGTGGCGCCCATAAAGTCAGCTGCCAGACGAGTGTTGACCAGTACGTCAGCCTGGCTGGTGAAGCCGTTGGTCTCATCCAGACCGTTCTGGCCGTAAACCAGCGGCATCCACTCACCGCTGCCGTCGTCATTGAATTTGGCAACATACAGCGTGCCTTCGTCCAGCAGGTCGCCGCTTGCCGTGGCAGCGCTGTAGTTGTCAGCAGTAACGAACTTGTAGATGTACTCGAAACGCGAGTCATCGCCGGAATAGCAGACGACCGGCTTGCCTTCTTCGGCCGGTGCAAAGACTACGCCCTCGTGCCCAAAGCGGCCCATGGCGGTGCGTTTTTTCGGGTTGCTGTCGGGATCGAACGGATCAATTTCGACCATCCAGCCGAAACAGACGGGCTCGTTGCGGTAATCCTGGGTCGCGTCGGCACCCTTGATGCTGGCATCGAAGCGGATGAACTCATCGGCGCCGCCCTCAGCCAACTCCCAGGCATAACGGCCAGTACCGCTACCCACGCCATAACGCGCGTGCTCACGCGGGTTGTCGCCCTTGTTGGTAAAGTAACCAGCCCAGTTCTCTTCTGCCGCCATGTAGGTATTCCAGGGCGTGTAACCATTCCCGCAGTTGTTCAGCGTGCCGCGCGTCATGGTGCCGTTGGGGCTGTAGAGCGTCTTGACGAAATCAGTGCCGCGGACCGGACCCTGGATTTCCATCGGCGTCAGACCCGTGATACGACGGTTCAGTACGTCGTACTGCACCTTCCACTGGTTGTCATTGCCCTTGATGATACGCACCACGGATACGCCGTGTGCATTCAGTTCCTTGCGCACTTCGTCTGCCGGGCGGGTACCGGCGAAGGTGGGCAATGCGCTGCTGTTCAAGCTCAGGCCAACGGCGGACTGGTGCATCAAACGCGGCTCAACATATTCGTGGTTCAGCACGAGCAGGCCGTCTACAGAGCTGCCATCAATGCCATAGAAGTGCATGCCATCGTGGTGCGAGCCAATCTGGCCGGCCTGGTCGGCACCGGTGTTGTCACGCGCAAAGGCTGCAATGCCGCCCATGATTGGCGTGCCCCAGGGGATCAGTACCTGGTAGCTGTAACCTTCGGGAACGGTAATGGTGTCTTCACTGTTGACCGCCACAGCGCTGAAACCGAGCAGCTCTGCCGGTGCTTCGGTTTCATCATCGTCATCATCCGAGTCGCTGTTGCAGCCAGCCAGACCCAGGCCGAAGAAGCCCAACGCGGCGGCGCCGGCACTGCCCTTGAGCACCTGGCGACGCGCCAGGCGCGCTTCGAGAATGCTGGAAAACAGTGGGTTCATTTTACGCGTACTCAGCGGCTCATCACCCTCACCGTGATCAATGATTGCCAGCTGATCGTTTTGCACGTTGGACATCGGTTCCTTCCTCTCAGGTTGTAGTTACTAACCCGACTAGAATGGAGACGCCAAATGACAGAAATGGTTAATGCGCATGAAGCTTTGACGGCTTTTTCGCGACATCCCGGTGTCTGTTGCATGACAGCGCTGCGCTGCACGCGACCCCTGTGGCAGCGGGGTATAACTGGTGATTGCGCAAAAGAAAACCCGAGCCCGCATGCTGCGGCTCGGGTTGGTCTTGGTAAACAGCGAGAGCGGCGGGCCGGGCGCTATCGACCGGCCTGCTGCAACTACTGAATGGCCTCGGCGAGACCGGCTTCCACCGTCGCCTGCGCATCCGGACCGATCTCGACGAAGGTGTCGTTCTCCAGGGTAAAGGCAGGCCAGTCCAGCTGCTCGGTGCTGGGGTTACCGGTCTTGGCGAAGTTGGTCCACAGGGTCATGGCCTGATCGGCGATCGCCACATCGGTTGCACCGTAGCGCATCGAGGCAAATACATCCGCCGGGTCTCCCTGGGTACCTGTGACGCCATTGCCGTTCAAATCACCAATGACCGGACGCGTGCCCTGAGGCGTGAGTACCAGCCCTAGCAGGTAGTTTTGCACCATGGCCGCGGGGTAATTGAACAGATACGGCAGCTCACAGCCGTGACAGCTGGCCAGCCCCATCTCGCTCCAGCCCGGTGGCACGCGGCTGAACTTGTAGATGAACTGCTCCGATTGGTACTGCGCCGAGCGCTGCGCCAGCCAGATCGGCAAGGCGGCACGCAGTGTGGTGTAGTCACCCGAGGTCACACCGGACATCAGCGGTACATCACTCGGCATCCCATTGACCACGTTCTCATAGTAGGTATTGGGCTGATAGTAGTTGTCGGCGTTGGGGCGATACGTCTGCCGCGGGATGCTGTTGTCCTGGTCGGCCTTGACCAACGCCGTCCAGGGCAGCGCGCGCGCCGCCTCCAGCGTGCTGACGCCCGCCCGTGCAAAGAGCGCACTACCGATGGCTTCGGATTCGGCCAGCGAGACCTCAGGGCCGCCTACCTCATCCAGCGGTGCCACGCCGCTCTGTACGATTGCCTTGTGAAACAGGCCGGTCGCCTGCGGCGAGTTCATCAGCGAGTAGACCTTGCCGCCGCCGCCGGACTGACCAAAGATGGTCACATTGCCCGGGTTGCCGCCAAAGGCCTCGATGTTGTCGCGCACCCACTCCAGCGCCATCACCAGATCCATCTGCCCGTAGTTGCCGGAGCCGTTGTAACCGCTTTCGGCCGTCAGCAGCGGGTGGGCGATATAACCAAAGGGCCCAAGACGGTGGTTGACTGTCACCAGTACCACGCCCTTCTCGGTCAGCCCTTCCGGGTTGTTGTACTGGCTGGAATTGGCCGACAGGATGGCAAAGGAGCCGCCATGGAACCAGACCATCACCGGCAGGTTGTCGGCATCCTTGGGCGCGGTGATATTCAGGTAAAGCGAGTCTTCGCTCATGCCGCCTTCGTTGACCGCTTCCAGCGCCGTGTCCTGCGCGGACTGGTCGGCCCAGGAAACGGCCTCCCTCACGCCGTCCCAGGGCTCCAGCGGCTGCGGCGGCGTCCAGCGCAGCTCACCGAGCGGTGGCTTGGCATAGGGCACGCCGAGAAATTGCCAGGTATCCTCGTTCGCCGCAAAGCCGCGCAGGTCGCCGGCCTCGGTACTGACCACCAGACGCTCGCCGGTCGCACGACTGAAGTGCGCCAGGGCATCCGCTGTCGCCATGACGCTACGGGCACGCGGATCGGTATCGCTGAACGCACCCGCGGTTTCCAGGGTATCCAGCACTGCAGCCAGGCTGGCGCGGAAGTCCGCCGCGGGCTGGCTGAGGTCCAGGCTCGCAGCGCTAAAGGACACCTCATCACTGATCTGCTGGGTAATTTGAATGCCATTGTTCAGGTCGCCATCGGCATCCAGGCTCTGCAGCAGTACCAGCATATTGCTGACGCGCGTATCACTGGCATCACTGGCACCGTCGATGATACTCAACGGTGTCAGTTCGTCAGCGCCTGTAGCCGATCCCAGCGGCAGATCACCGATGGCAAAGCTGATGGTCTCGCCGGGGAAGTAGTTGAATTTCCCCTCGGCATTGGTTAGCGCAGAGCCGACTTCGGGGCCCTGATAATCCAGGCCGGACACCGGGCTGTCGACAAAGGTGCCGGTGGACGGGTCATCGTTGTCAGAGTCGCCGTCCAGGCAACCACTCAGGGTCAGCATGGGCGCCAGCGCCAGGGCAAGCCAGGCGGCGCGCAGAGGGAACGTGGCAGTATCGGGTTTGAGCATGGTGCTCTCCTTTGCAGGTTGCAATCAGTTGTCCGGCACCGCCGGCAATCTTGCCGCCGGTGCCATTTTTTGTTGTTGATAGATCAGTCTGCAAACTCGTTGGCAAGGCTCGACTTGACCTCGGCCACATCACTCAGCTCCACGTACTGCTGGGTCTGTGCGTCGTATTCCGGGTAGTCGATTTCACCGCTGATGCTCGGATTGCCCGTCTTGGCAAAGTTGGTCCAGATGGTCAGCATGCGCTCGGTCACCACCTCGTCCGTTTCATCAAAGCCGGCTGAAGCAAAGATGTCTGCCGTATCACCCGCCGAACCGGCAACGCCATTGCCGTTCAGATCGCCGATCACCAATGACCTGCCGGTCGCCGGGTCGATCACCAGCCCCAGCAGATAGTGAGTCACCACGCTTTCCGGCATGTTGAACACATACGCCAGCTCCGCCGCGTGATAGGCCTCCACACCGCGGGCTCTCCAGCCAGCAGGCTGATGGCTGAACAGGGTCGCGTAGGTCGGCGCTTCCTTCAGCGGCGCCATCCAGGGGAACACATCCTTGACCGTGTTGATCGGATCAATGGTGTCGTTGGTATTGACCACGAACATGAAGGGCACGTCGTTGTCGTTATCGCCTTCGAACACGGCGCGCTCGGTGGTCGGCAGGTAGTTGTTGTCGACGTTGGTGTAAGGCGCCAGAGCGGCAGCGGCAGACACCACCTCAAGCCAGCTTTTCTCGCGCATCTCCTCCAGCGAAGCGGCGTTCAGGTTGGCCTGCAGATCACTGCCGATCGCCTCGGCGGCGGCCAGGCTGCGCGTATCCGGATAAAGCGTGCCACTTTGGCTGATCGCCTTGTGGAACAGACCCGCGGCCTTCGGCGAAGCCATCAGCGACAGCACCTTACGGCCGCCACCGGACTCACCAAAGATGGTCACGTTGTCCGGGTTGCCACCAAAGGCATCAATGTTGTCGCGTACCCATTCCAGCGCCATCACCAGGTCCATCTGGCCGTAGTTGCCGGAGCCCTGATAACCGCTTTCATCACTCAGCTCGGGGTGCGCGATGTAGCCGAAGGGCCCGAGCCGATGATTGACCGACACCTGCACCACGCCCTTGCTGACGACGGCAGCCGGGTTGTTGAAGGGCACGGTATTGCTGGTCAGTGCGGTAAAGCCACCGCCGTGGAACCAGACCATCACCGGCAGATTTTCGGCGTCCTTCGGGGCGGTGACATTCAGGTACAGCGAGTCTTCACTCATGCCGCCTTCGCCAAAGCGCTGCAAGCCGGGATTTTGTGCAGCCTGGTCGCTCCAGGCAATAGCATCGCGCACACCGTCCCAGGCTTCCGGTTGCTGCGGCGCGCGCCAGCGCAGGTCCCCCAACGGCGGCTTGGCATAGGGGATGCCGAGGAACTGCCAGGTGTTATCGTCGGCGGCAAAGCCGCTCAACTCCCCTGCTTCGGTGCTGACCACCAGACGTTCGCTGGTCGCCCGGCTGAAATGAGCCTGCGCCGCCCCGGCGCTGACCAGGCCGCGTGCACGCGGGTCGGTATCACTGAAGGCGCCATCGCTTTCCAGGGTAGCCACGACCGCCGCCAGGCTGGTGCGGAAGTCCGCGGGCGCTTGATCCAGTTGCAACGTTCCGGCGTTCAGCGACACCTCCTCGCGAATAGCCTCGGTAATCTGGATGCCGTTGTTCAGGTTGCCGTCAGCGTCCAGCGATTGCAGCAGCACCAGCATGTTGCTGACCCGTTGATCTGTCGCCCCACTGGCGCCTTCGATGATGCTCAGCGGTGTCAGCATGTCTGCGCCGGCAGCGCTACCCAGATCCAGGTCACCGATGGCAAAACTGAGCATCTCGCCGCCAAGGTAGCTGAACTCACCACGCTCATTGGTGGTGCCGGTACCGCCCGAGCTGCGCTGATAATCCAGCCCGGCTACCGCGCTGTCGACAAACACGCCGGTGCGCGCATCGTCGTCATTGGAGCCAGAGCTCCCGAGGCAGCCCGCAAGCGAGAACAGCGCAGCGAGGCAGGACGCCGTCAATGCCGCCGAGCGCAGTGGATATGGAACCGTTGAAGCTTTCATGCTGACCTCCATTTATTGTTGTAATGGGGCTCGCCATGCCATTGCTTGCAGGCTGTGCCTGAGCTGCGATGCTCAGAGCCAGCGAAGAACGTGCACGCGAAACCCTTGACGCACCCAGGCAAGCGCTACCCGTTGATGGTCAATTGCCGCAGAGCATAGTCATTGATTCGGCTAGTCGACAACGCCGCCTTGGGTGCCACTTCGGCACGCAACAGCCCTCTTGCAGGGGAGACAGTTAGGGCGAATGACCAATCGGTCAAAGCACGCCCATACAGTTTTCACTGGCCGCGCAAATAGGTAAACACTTGTACACCAAAATGACCGCCCCAGAGTCTATCTTTGCCGCAGCCCATTTCAGAAAATCGTGCCAGATAGGGAAATTAACTCGATTCAAGACAAATATTGGTAACGGCGATGAGACAAAACAACTTCAGTCTTAGACCAAAATTGGCGCAAATATAGATAGCTATTCATCAACCTTATAATTCATTTTCGTACCGGCACTGGCGCTGATTTGCCGCCAACAAAACGCCTCGGGCGCCTTGCGGCGCCCGAGGGTGGTTCTGCAGCGTTACTGCGACAGATGATCAGGCCAGATCGTAGCGATCCGCGTTCATCACCTTGTTCCAGGCTGCGACAAAGTCCTGCACAAACTTGGCTTTGGCATCATCCTGCGCGTAGGCCTCAACCACCGCGCGCAGCAGCGAGTTGGAGCCAAACACCAGGTCCACACGGGTGCCAGTCCACTTGGCTGCACCGGTCTTGCGGCAACTGCTTTCAAACACATCCGCATCCGCTGCGCTTGGCTTCCAGGCAAAGTCCATATCAATCAGATTGACGAAGAAATCCGTGCTCAGGGTGCCCAGCCGGTTGGTGAACACGCCGTGCTGACTGCCATTGTAGTTGGCCCCCAGTACGCGCAAACCACCCACCAGCGCCGTCATTTCCGGCACACTCAGACCCAGCAGCTGCGCCTTGTCGATCAGCATCTCTTCTTCAGGCACACTGAACTTGGTCCGACGGTAGTTGCGGAAACCATCAGCCTCGGGCTTCAACGGCTCGAAGGACTCGGCATCGGTCTGCTCATCGGTGGCATCGGTACGCCCCGGTACGAACGGCACCGCGATAGGCGTGCCACCGTCCTGCGCCGCTTTCTCGATCGCCGCGGCGCCGCCCAGTACGATCAGGTCGGCCAGCGAGACCTGCTTGCCACCACGCTGTGCGGCATTGAAGTCAGCCTGAATACCTTCCAATACCTTGAGCACCCTGGCCAGTTGCACCGGCTGGTTTACTTCCCAATCCTTCTGCGGCGCCAGACGAATGCGTGCGCCGTTGGCGCCACCGCGCTTGTCGGAATCACGGTAAGTTGAAGCCGAGGCCCAGGCAGTGGAAACCAGCTCGGCAACACTGAGCCCCGAGGCCAACAGTTTGGCTTTGAGCGCCGTTACATCCTGTGCGTCGACCAGCGGGTGATCGACACCCGGTACCGGGTCCTGCCAGATCAGTTCTTCTGCCGGTACTTCCGGCCCCAGGTAGCGAACTTTCGGGCCCATGTCGCGGTGGGTCAGCTTGAACCAGGCGCGTGCGAAAGCGTCGGCGAACTCGTCGGGGTTCTGGTGGAAGTGCTCGGCAATCTTGCGATATTCCGGGTCTTCCCGCATGGCCATATCGGCGGTAGACATCATGATGCCCACACGTTTGCTCGGATCTTCCGCGTCTGGCGCATGATCCTTCTCGGCCAGGTTTTTTGGCGCCCATTGATGCGCCCCGGCAGGGCTCTTGGTCAACTCCCATTCGTAACCAAAAAGTACGTCAAAGTAGCTCATGTCCCATTGGGTCGGCGTCGGCGTCCAGGCACCTTCCAGCCCGCTGGTAATGGTGTCGCGGCCCTTGCCGCTACCGTGGGTGCTGAGCCAGCCAAAGCCCATGGCTTCCAGCGCACCGCCCTCAGGCTCAACGCCCACATGGGACGCATCGCCGGCGCCGTGGGTCTTGCCGAAGGTGTGACCACCGGCGGTCAGGGCAACGGTTTCATAGTCGTTCATGGCCATACGCGCGAAGGTGTCGCGGATGTCGCGGGCAGACAACAGCGGGTCAGGGTTGCCGTCCGGACCTTCCGGGTTCACGTAGATCAGACCCATCTGCACCGCAGCCAGGGGGTTCGCCAGATCGCGCTCGCCGGAATAACGACTGTTGGGTTTGTCGCTGGTCGCCAGCCACTCGGTCTCGGCACCCCAGTAGATGTCCTCCTCCGGCGCCCAGATATCCTTGCGGCCGCCGCCGTAACCAAAGGTCTTGAAGCCCATGGTTTCCAGCGCCACGTTGCCGGCCAGAATGTACAGATCGGCCCACGACAGCTGGTTGCCGTACTTGCGTTTAACCGGCCACAGCAGGCGACGCGCCTTGTCCAGGTTGCCGTTATCGGGCCAGCTGTTGAGTGGTGCAAAGCGCTGATTGCCGGTAGAGGCGCCGCCACGGCCATCAGCGGTACGGTAGGTGCCGGCTGAGTGCCAGGCCATCCGAATCATCAAGGGGCCGTAATGACCGTAATCAGCGGGCCACCAATCCTTGGAGTCGGTCATCAGCTCGGCAAGGTCCTTTTTCACCGCCGCCAGGTCGAGTTTCTTGAATTCGGCAGCGTAGTCAAAGTCGGCGCCCAGGGGGTCGGATTTGGGGTGATTCTGATGCAGTACGTTCACATTCAACTGGTTCGGCCACCAATCTTTGTTGCTGGTACCGCTGCCAGTGAGTTTTGTGTTGGAGCCGTGCATTACCGGGCATCCGCCAGTCTTGTTATCGCTCATGATCATCTCCGCTTCAGGTAGTGGGTGCTGTGGTCAGCCTGGGCGGCGGGAAGGGCGATTGCGCTCCGCTATTGCCTGCGACCTGTGGGTAAGTTAAGCACGCACAGCGATTACCGCCATTGAGATAAATCAACGCCGCTAATAGCGTATGACTATCAAAGTTTGAAAGTAGCTAAAGGGAGTCAACGACAGTTGCTACGCAGGTAACTCAAAGGCGCTGCGCAGCCACGCAAGATACCGAAAATGGCGGAAGGACATGGGAGTCGAACCCACCAGACACGCGTTGCGCATCTCACCGGAGTTGAAGTCCGGGCGCCCCACCGGGGACGATGTCCTTCCTTGGTTGTGCCGGCTGGAGGTCAACCGGCGGCAAGAAAGCGTTGGCCTCGCGCGAAGCGAGTAACGCCGGCGCGGTCGAGGTATTCCAGGGCCTGAATCGTCAGGTTGCGGCCAATCCCCGAGGCATCACGGTATTCGGCCGCATTGAAGCTGCCGGTCGGTGAGTCTGCCACCAATAGTCGGGCCACCGCTACCAGGTCATCCACCTGTGATGGCAGGTAATAACGGTTGGGCGCAACGGCCACCAGTTCACCCGCACGCTGCATGCGCAGCAAAAAGGCTTTCAGTGATGCCAAATCGAGCGCCAGGTTATCCGCCAGCTCGCCCACAATCGGTGGCCGCATACCACCGCGCAGCAGTACCGCGCTCACCCGCGCCAGCAACAGTTGATCTTCCGCTGTCAGTTGCGGGCGGTGCCCCGGCAGGTGCAAGGTCCAGGCGCTGCGCTGCACCCTGCCGGCTTCGAGCCAGCGCTGTAACAAGGCGCGCGCCGCCGGCAAAGGCAATTGCAGGCAGTTGACCAGGCCAAGCTGGCCTTCGCCCGGCCCCAGCTGCTCGGGATGCGCCTGATGCCATGAAGCCAACCTGGCCTGCAGACGCAGCCAGAGCGACTCGGCTACCTCGCAGGTCAACGCCAGGCGCTGCCCACCGGCATTCAAGACTAATAGCTCGTCATCGGCCAATAGCGCCTGCAGGGCGCCAACCGACATATTCAGCTTGTACGCCACCGCCTGCAGATCAACCGCTCCCTGCCCTAACCACGCATGCAGCACTTGCTGAGCCGTTGCTGCCAGCCGCCAGGCGCCCAGCAGCGCCAGCCGCTGCGCACCGCTGCGACCGCGCCGCATGCCCTGGGGATCAAGCACCCAACCACCTCCCAGGGTCTGATTGGCCGCCGGGTCGCGGAGGATGAAGCGGTCAGCCCAGCACGCCTGCACCGGCTGCTCCAGCATCAGCTGCGCCAAGCCCTGACTGGCGTCCAGCATCACCAGGCGCGCCGGATAGACGCCGGTGCCCAGGTGCAGTTGCAATACGCCGCGATGCCAACTGCGCTCTGGCAGGCTCTGCACGACGACATCAAGGCGATCACTCTCCGGCAGCGCCTGTTCGGTCAGCCAGCTGCCCCGGCGGGGCTGTTCAGCGCTGACCGCACCCGTCAGATTCAGCGCACAGCGTTGCCCCGCGCCCACGCCTGCCACCTCGGTTGACGCCACCTGCACACTGCGCACCCGCACCTCTGCCCCGGCCAGTAGCAAACGCTGGCCCGGCTCCAGCCGGCCACTGACCAGACTGCCGGTGACCACGCAACCCGCGCCGGCGATACTGAAACGGCGATCCACCATAAAGCGCGCCATGCCCGATACCGGCGCTGCGCGCCAACTCCCCGCCCGCGCCAGCAAGGCCTGACGCAGCGCAGCCACACCCTCACCGGTCTTGCTCGACACCGGCCACAGCGCCGCGCGTGGCCAGCCGCTTTCTTGCGCCAGCAGTCGCACCTGCTCACTGACTTGTTGCTGCCGCGCCGCCTCTACCAGATCACAGCGGCTGATCACCAATCCCAGCTCGCGCACACCCAATAGCTGCAGAATCGCCAGATGCTCGCGGGTCTGCGGCATCACCCCGTCATCGGCCGCCACTACCAGCAGCGCCATATCCACCCCGGCAACGCCCGCCAGCATGGTGCCGATAAAGCGCTCGTGGCCGGGCACATCGATAAAGCCCAGCGGCTCACCGTTCTCACTTGGCAGCCAGGCAAACCCCAGCTCGATGGTCAGCCCGCGGCGTTTTTCTTCGGCCAGCCGGTCGGTGTCGACCCCGGTCAGGGCACGGATCAGCGTCGTCTTGCCGTGGTCGACGTGCCCGGCAGTGGCGATGATCACCCGGCCGCTCCCAGCGCCGCACGCAGTTCTTGCGGGTCCTCCAGACAGCGGCAGTCGAGCAGCAGGCTGTCGTCGGCAATGCGGCCAATCACCGGCTGCGGCAGCTGACGCAGGCGCTCGGCCAACTGCCGCAGCGCGCGACTGCGCTCACGCCGATTACCGCTGGTGCTGCACACACGCAGCGCCGCACTCGGCAGTACGTCGAGCGGCAACGAGCCGGAGCCAATCTGGCTGCTGACCGCGCAAACATCCACTGCAAAGCCCTCCCCCGCCCAGCGCTGCAGATCAGGCAGCAGCGCCGCGCAGGTCAGGCGAATCGACGCTTCGCTGCGGGTCAGCAGGCGCAGGGTCGGTATCCGCTGCATCAGGGTGTCCGGGTCGGCATACAGGCGCAGCACCGCTTCCAGTGCGGCTAGGGTCAGCTTGTCGCAGCGCAGCGCGCGCTTGAGCGGGCTTTTACGAATGCGCGCAATCAGGTCGGCGCGTCCGGCGATGATGCCCGCCTGCGGGCCGCCCAGCAGTTTGTCGCCGCTGAAGGTGACCACGTCCACACCTTGCGCCAGCACCTGCGCTACCACGGGTTCGGCCGGCAGACCCAGCGCCTGCAGGTCGATCAGCGAGCCGCTGCCCAGATCCACCGCCAGCGGCACCTGATGCTCACGGGCAATCGCCGCCAGCTGCGCCTCGCTGAGTGCGGTACTGAAGCCTTCGATGCGGTAGTTGCTGGTGTGTGCCTTGAGCAGCAGCGCGGTACGCGGGCCAACGGCTTCGCTGTAGTCGCGCGGGTGGGTGCGGTTGGTCGCGCCAACCTCACGCAGCTTGCAGCCGGCGCGGGCCATGATGTCCGGCAGGCGGAAGGAGCCGCCGATTTCGATCAGCTCACCGCGCGAGACCACCACCTCGCGGCGGTTCGCCAGCGCGTTGAGCACCAGCAGCACGGCAGCGGCGTTGTTGTTGACCACAGTCGCCGCCTCGGCCCCGGTCAGGCGGCAGATCCATTGCTCGACGTGATCGTCACGGTCGCCGCGTTGCCCGCTGGCGAGATCGAACTCCAGATTGCTCGCCCCGAGCGCGACCGCGTTCATCGCTGCGACCGCTTCCGGCGGCAATGGCGCGCGGCCGAGATTGGTATGCAGCACGGTTCCGGTCAGGTTCAGCACCGGGCGCATGGACGGCGCCAGCGTCGCTAGCAGGTGCTGACGCAGCCAATGCACCAGCGCCTCATCGCCGCTGATCGCGCCGTCGCGCCACAGCTGCAGCGCGGCACGCACGCCATCAACCACCAGCGCGCGGCCGTGATCGGCAATCAGTTGCTGCACCAGCGGCCAGGCCAGAACCCGGTCGACCGCTGGCGGTCGGTCAAGAGTGGCCATCATGCGGCCACCCGTGGCTCAGTCTGCGTCGCCGCTTTGCAGCAGGCGCAGAATCTCTGCCAGCGCGCCATCGGCAAGCGCGCGCATTTCATCGTCGGTGCGGTCCTGGATCGGATGCGGAACAAAGACCATGGCCGGATCAAAGCCAAGGGCCTTCGACTGCAACGCCGCGGCCTGTACAAATTCACTGGAGGCAACCCCTACTCCCGGGATCTGACGTGACTCCAGGTCTGCGATGTCATGCATACAGCACGACGTGCAAGACCCTCAGTCGGCCAGACCTTCCACCAGCAGATCTACCTCGGCGGCCATCTGCTGTTTGAGTTCGGTCGGGGCAATGCGGGTGAAGGTCGGCTTGTTATAGCGCTTCACCGCAATACCCATGGCTGCCAGCTGCTCCTCGATACGATCGAGAAAGACATTGCCGCGTGGTTTGGAAATGTCGAGCAGACCGACCACCTTGCCTTCAAGGCTGGCGGGACGGGCCAGACGCGCACGCTGCGCCGGCGCCCGTTCCGCGGTCGGATCGAGCACAATGCTGTGGTTCATGACGTTACCTCACGTGTTACCGGAGACGAACCAACCGGGCCTGAAGCGGCCCAGCCGGCAATAATGGCGGAGAACAGGCCGGCGGTGCCGCCAGCCCGGACGATCAGCAGCCCGCCCGGACGGAACTTGGGCACCTGCTGATCCTTGAAACGTTCGGGAATACCTTCGGCAATGCCGCCGGCACCGGCAACCAGCTCGGCACCCGGCGCAAGCAACAGCTTTTCGAGCTCTTCGCGCAGCCGCTGTTTCGACCAGCCGGCCTCGATGAACACCCGCGCATGCTCGGGCGAGACCACCAGCACCGCGTCACCGGCCATCGCCAGCTTGGCGTGATCCACCGTGCGCAGCGACAGAGCAAAAGAGCGCGCCAGGGATTCCGGGTCACGCGACTTCTGATCGACGATGCCCTGCACCCCTTCACCCGGGAACAGCGTCACCGCCGAGCGCCCGGCCTCAATGCCGCGCTCCTGCGCCAGCGGCAGCCAGTCGGCGTCTTCAGCCTCGGCGAAACAGAAACTGTACTTGCCCGGGTTGCCCAGGGTTGCACGGTCGATCTCGCCCGGTCGACCACCGCCGACGTTGCGGATAAGCAACTGCAGCGCGCGGCCGATGGTGGCGTTGGCGCGGTTGCCCTGCCCCAGCGCGTTGACGCCGGAATTCATGCCGATGGCGCGCGCCGCAGGGCCGTTGACCACGATCATTGGGCTGCCAAACATGGTGGTGCAGATCAGCCCGTGCAGGCCAAATTCATCGGTCAGTGCCGCTTCCAGCGCGGCCAGCAGCACCGGCATATATTCCGGTTTGCAGCCGGCCAGCACCGCGTTGATGGCGACTTTCTCGACCGTCACCGGCACCAGGTCCGGCGGCATCAGCCCCACCACCTCGTCGGGCTGGCGGCTGGTGCCCTTGAGCATCCGCAGCACCCGCACCGGGGTCGGCGGCACCACCGGCAGGCCATCGCTCCAGCCGCGTTCGAAGCAGGCTTCCATTGGGTCTTCGGCACTGCCCATGTCGATCTCGCGCGACTGCAGGCGAATATCACCAAAGGCCAGTTCCAGTTCCTCGGCAATTCCCGGTTCCAGCGTCTTCGAGCCGCAACCCGGACGCATCACCGGCAGCGCCTCGCCCAGCTCGGGCAGGCCGCTCAGCTGTCGCCAGTCTTCCTTGTGCCAGCCGTAGGTGCGCTCAACCTCTGCGCCGTTCTCGACCCGAATCAGCGTCGGCACGAACTCGATGCCAAGGTGGAAGGAGTGCTCGAGCGTTTTGTCGTACAGGGAGGATGGCAGGTCGGCGGCATACTCGGCCGAATCCTGCGCATAGACTGTCAGCGGCCCGGCCTGGGCAATCTCGGCCAGCAGCGGCTCGACCAGTCGACAGGTCGGGCAGTCAGCCTTGGCGACGACGATCAGGCCGTCGGGAAGTGCAGGTTTCATGGGCAGCCCTTTGAGGGTCTTGTGTCTCGATTAGCAGACAGAATAGGCAGGCTGCCGTCCAATTCCAACCACCGACCGCCGTCATGGATGCGCTGATTGAAGGGGTATCAATACAAGCGAAGCAGCTCACCAGCGCGCGTAATGGTCCTCCACCAGCCCCCAGGCGCCATCCAGCGTCAGCGTCTCGCCGGCCAGCCGCAGCTCGCCGTGGTACTGCCCGAAGTGCTGCTTAAAATTGGACGCCAGCAACAGTGCATTGAGCTTTTCCTGGCGGGTACCAGCCGGCTCAAACTGCAGATCAACCTGCCCGTCCGCCGAGCGCAGCTGCCAGGGCCCCAGCGGCTTGGCGCGGTCGAATTGAAAGTCGACCATGTCGACCTTGATCAGTTGATCGTCCAGCCAGATGCCGTTCTCGGTAAAACCGGTTTCATTCACCCCGGCCGCCAGGTTGAAACCGATGCGCCGCCCATCAGGCAGCCGGCAGGACAGACTGCCCCAATTCCAGAATGTTTCCCGGCGCATAAAGCCCGCGGTCCAGTCGACTGCCGCCAGCGCGCCGAGCTGGCGCAGATCAAACTGCTGCCCGCGCCAGCTGACGCTGCCGGTGCAGACCCGCGCGGCGGTCTTGCGGGTGAATACCCAGCCCGTATATCCGGCCCGGGTGCAAATCGACAGCGGCTGCTGGCTCGCCCCCTCGTCAATCCGTGCTTCGACGCGGGTGCCGTCGGCCAGCTCGACCAGCAACTGACGCACGCCGGCTTCGCCAGCAGCATCCACAGTGATTCGGTTGCGCCCTTTCTCGAATACCGCCCGACCACTGCCAGGCCGCGACTCGAACGTCGTGCCACGGGCCAGCGGCTGCAGAAAGCTGAACTCGTCGAAACGCCGGGTATGTGGATCAAACAGGTAGACGAAGGCACTGCTGACCAGCTTCAGATCGACAATCGCCACCCCGACGATCAGTTCCGAGCTAAGCAGGCTGATGAACTGAAACTGGTTCGCGCCAAACCGCCGCGCGAGCTGTGAACGCGGCTTGTCCATCACCGTGCGCAGGTCAAAGTCCAGGTAGTTGATTTCCTCCACTCCGTCGGGGAAGAGACCATATCGGGGCTGGCCGGATGCATCGATCAGACGGGGTAACGCGGGCATTGGCGTGCTCTCTTGTTATTGGCAGAACCGAGCTCGACGAGCTGCGTTCAGTAAAGCAGATGCTGCGTGCCAACCCTATCGCATTGACGGAAAAGTGCCAGAGCAATCGCTGCCAGGAGGATAGACACTACGCCAACGCCAGCATGCAACTGGATCCCCGCCTTCGCGGGGATGACGGAGGGCTTTGGTGATGGGCAAGGTTTTGAAAACTGGCTCCCGTCTGCGCGGTGATGACGTGGCGGTTTGGATCACCTTGGGAGGCCCCATTCTGAATGCTGCTTACGTCTGACCAACTCCGGAGATCACTTTGGATACGCCGCTATAAGAACACCGTCATCCCCGCGCAGGCGGGGATCCAGTCACGCGGCACCATCAGCCACCACCGCAACCTGCTACCCCACCAAAAACAAGACACCCAAATGACCATGCAACCCTGCGTCTACATCCTCGCCAGCACCAGCACGCAAATGGATCCCCACCTAAGCGGGGATGACGTGGAGGTTTGGATTACCTTGGGAGGCTCCATTCTGAATGCCGCTTACGTCTGGCCAACTCTGGGGCGTGGCTTTGGAAATGCCGATATATAAACCTCGTCATCCCCGCGCAGGCGGGGATCCAGTTGCGCAAAGGCATCAGCCAACATAGACCCGCTGCCATACCAAGAGGCGCACCCAAATGACCAAACACCCCTGCGTCTACATCCTTGCCAGCCAACGCAACGGCACCCTGTACGTCGGCGTCACCAGCAACCTGCTCAAGCGTGTCTGGGAACACAGAAACGGCGTGGTCAGTGGTTTCACCAAGCGTTACCGAATCCACCACCTGGTGTACTTCGAACAAGCCGCCGACATGCTCAGCGCCATCGCCCGCGAGAAGCAGCTGAAGCGCTGGAAACGGCAATGGAAAATCAACCTGATTGAGCAGACCAACCCCGCATGGGATGACCCCTACACCGCGCTCGCGGCCCCCAAGCAGGCGTTGCTCTGACCGGGAAACTGCAGGCCAGTCTTATTCGACCACCACCACCCGATTACGGCCGCTGTGCTTGGCCTCGTAGAGGGCTTCATCAGCGCGGCGCATCAACTGCTGGTAGTCGGGGTGGCCGTTAAAGCAGGCGACTCCCACACTCAGCGTGACATTCAGTGTGCGCTCCTGTGGCAGGCGGAAGACCTCCCGCTCAACGCTGCGACGCAGCTTTTCAGCCGCACGCCGGGCACCACTGAGATCGGTATCCACCAGCAACATAAGAAACTCTTCGCCACCCAGACGGAACAGGTAATCGCCGGCTCGGCTGCTGTTGACCAGTACCGTCGCCAATTGCTGCAGCACGCGATCGCCCGCCTCGTGACCAAAGCCATCGTTAATACGCTTGAAGTGGTCGATATCCAGCGCCAGCACCGAGAAAACGCTGGCATGGCTGCGCGCGTGGCCGACCTGTCGGTTCAGCACCACTGGCAGGAATTTTCGATTGAGCAGGCGGGTCAGCACGTCGCGTCCGGCTTCCAGGGCATTGTTCTGCTCGAACAGGTTGTCCAGATTGAAGCGGATCGATTTGACCGTTTCACGCAGCTCGCGCAAACGCGCGATGCGTTCGTCCGTGGTGCCATCAAACAGCGGCAGGATCACATCGTCGATGTGCTCCATCAGCTCGATAATCAAGCCCGCCTCACGCGCCCCCTCAAAGGCATGCGCGCCCTTGTGACGAAACCACAAGCCAAATTCGGAGGCCAGGATACGCGGCAGGTGTGCTCCGGGCTGCCCCACTGCCTGGTCAAACATCACCTGGTTCTCCCAGTCGAACAGGGCCGCCCGCTGGCTTTCCTTTTCGGTGGCGATGTTCTGGGTAACAGAGAACAGCCGGTAGGCCTCCTCGTTGCGCGAGTTGCGATCGTGGGAGGCCGAGTAAGCGTGGCTCATGATCTCCATCGCCAGATCGACCGTGTCCGACATCAAGCGTGCGGCATCAAGGTGTTCGCGATCTGACAGCTCACGGTCCTCATGCAGCAGCTCGATAAAGCGATCCTTCAGGCAGCGCGCGCCGCGCAGCACCAGATGCACGGGAATGTCGATGCGCGCGTGCACCTCACCCACCTTCTTCTGCTCGGCGATGATCCGCGCCAGGCCACCCTCGGCCTCGGCGTCAAACAGACCTTCCAGCCAGCGACGCATCGACTGACTCAGGCGTCCCTGCACCTGCTCGTGGGACAAAAACAGCGCGGCGGCCGGGTCCACCAGCATCTCGGAATAAAACGTCTCGGTCAGATCTAGCGCATGGCGAGTGCAGAAGTTGAGGACAAATTGACGGGTGTGTCCGCTGAATCGCTGGTTCAACAGACCCCACTCTTGCGACAACTGCTCGACAGAAAGGCGTGGCACGGCTGGATACTCCTGACAACGGACCGCAGATTGTTTCACGCCCCCTGTCCGCTGTCATCCCGCCCCGGGCTAGAGCTGCTGCAAACGTTTCAGCAATTGGCTACGCTCCCAGACGCTGAGCAGCTCCAGCGGGTCGGTGCCGGGGCTGTTCCAGGCTTCCTGGCCAGCACGGCGGCCATCCTCCAGCACGCAGCCAAGGCAGTGCTGCAGCTCACCCGCCTCCTTGAACAGCGCGATGCGGTGCGCGTCGATGCAGACATGCACAGCACCGGTGTCGGTCTCGCTCCAGCTCGCCCCAGCGCCGGGGCGGAGCGCCTTTTGCTCCAGCGCCACATCACGAAACAGCTGATAGACGTCGCGGGCAGACACCCCGCTCATGCGTCCACCAGTGCCTGCCAGGCACGTTCGCCCCGCTTGGCCCCGGGCGCAGCCCACATGCGCTGCACCGTCTCATCTCGGGCCCAGCGCTGCCCGGCGACATCATCCGGCTGCTCGGCCCACTGCGCGGTCGCCCGCGTCAGCAAGGTGCGCACCCACTCGGTCGCACCAGCCAGCAACACCATGCTCTGATTGGTACCCGCTTCGGCGGCAATCCGCTCCAGCAAAGTGATGGCCGCCAGCATCTGCCGCAGCATTGCCTGCGGCCAATCACGGGCACGCCCTTCGCGCAGCAGATAGCCCATCAGCGCCGCACTGACGTACAGCTCCTCCAGTGCGCCAAAGGGCCGGGCGTAATCGGTCCAGCCATCGCCGGGCAGCATGGCCGAGGCATCCAGCGCCACCTCCTGCAGCTGCATGCGCGCCGCCGGCAGCTCGGGCATAAAGGCTGCCGGATTGCGCGGGCTCATCGCCACGCCGTCCGCCGTGGCAGGCATGCGCACCACGCTCAATGCGCCTTGCGAGCCGCCTGCTCGGCAGACCACAAAATAGGCCTCACAATGATCAGGCAAAGGCACCCAGCCCTTGTTGCCGTTAAGCACCACGCCGCCCTTGCTGTCGGCCTGCCAGAGCGTCTGCAGGTCACGCGGGCTGCGAATGCCCTCCTCGCTCAGACTGAAACCATGCAGTCCGCCGCCGCTGATCTGCGGAAACATCGCCCGCAGCGCCGCCTCGTAACCGCTGCTGAACGCCCAAGCAGCGCGATCAGCCTGAAAGCCGCCCAAGACCGCCAGTGCGAACGGCGACAGCTCATCCAGCGGCAGCTGCCGCCAGCTGGCCAGCCAGTCATCGGCTGTTGCCATCGCAGGTACCTCCACCGACGCCTTCAAACACCAGTGCACAGGGGAAAACGTGCTCACAGACCTCTCCTCTTGTTCGCTGTATTGGCACCCCAACGAGACTAACACGCGGCCGCATCGCCCGCGCCGACGCGTAACTGGGCTGCCACGGCCATCCACGGCTGTCTGCCGCACTCAGACAATCATCCAGAGCAAAGCATGCTGCTCTGTTATGGCCACGCCTGCGCTGCGCTCATGCAGGCCCTGCGTACTTACCTATGACCGACAGAAACGGGCCATACCCGGTCTTCAGCTCGGCGAAAGAGGCTGTTTTAGCGCACGGGGATAACCCGGAAAGGCCTCTTCAGCAGAACGGCGACAGGGCTATATCAACTCGGCATGGGCAGCATCAACTTGTTGTATTGGCGGGGGTTTCCGGGCCGCGATTAGCATAGCCCGACAATAAAACCAGCTCAGGTGACCCCCACGTGAATCTTGGAAAGATACTGACCCGCAGCGCCCGTTACTGGCCAAACCTTGAGGCCGCTGTCGACTCGCGCCTGCGTCTGACGTTTGCCGAACTGGAGCGTCGTACCAACCGCCTGGCCTCAGGCCTGGTCAATCTGGACCTGCCCGAAGGCGCCCATATCGCTATCCTGGCGCCCAACCGGGTCGAACTGATCGAAGCCGAAGTCGCACTGTACAAGGCGGCCATGGTCAGGGTGCCGATCAACGCCCGCCTGTCGATCGATGAAATCATCCGCGTGCTGGAAGACTCCCAAAGCGTCGGTGTGATTACCATTCCCGCCTTTGCCCGCGCCATCCAGCAGCGCCGCAGCGAGGTACCGCGCCTGCAGTGGATCATCAGCCTCGGCGAGGACGCCGGCGACATCAACTACAGCGAAGTACTGGCCAAGGGCAGCGAGACCTTCGAGGCGCGCGATCCAGCCGACGACAAACTCGCCGTGCTGCACTACACCTCCGGCAGCTCCGGCGTGCTCAAGGCCGCCATGCTCAGTTATGGCAATCGCAAGGCGCTGATCCGCAAGAGCCTCGCCAGCCCCACTCGCCGCGCTGAACCGGGTGACCGCATGGCCCACGTCGGCCCGATTACCCACGCCAGTGGCATGCAGATCATGCCGCTGCTCAAGGCCGGCGTATGCAACTACCTGGTCGAGCAATATGACGACCGTGGCCTGCTGGAAACCATCCAGAGCGAGCGCATCACCCGCCTTTTCATGGTGCCGGCGATGATCAACCGCCTGGTCAACCTGCCGGGCGTGGAAGACTACGACCTCAGCAGCCTGAACCTGATCATCTACGGCGCAGCGCCCATGGCGCCGGCGCTGGTCAAACGCGCGATGGAGGTGTTCGGTCCGATCCTTGCTCAGGGCTACGGTGCCGGTGAAACCTGCTCGCTGGTGACCATTCTGACCGAAGCCGATCACCTCGACAGCACCGACAACTATCGTCGTCTGGCCTCCTGCGGGCGCTGCTACTTCGAGACCGATCTGCGGGTCGTGAACGAGCAGTTCGAAGACGTCAAACCCGGCGAGATCGGCGAGATCGTCACCAAGGGTGAAGACATCATGCAGGGCTACTGGAACGCCCCGGAGCTGACCGCCGAAGTCATGCGCGACGGCTACTACCTGACCGGCGATCTGGCCACCGTCGATGAGCTTGGGTACATCTTCATCGTCGACCGCAAGAAGGAAATGATCATCTCCGGCGGCTTCAACGTCTACCCGACCGAAGTCGAGCAGGTGCTCTACGCCATGCCGGAAATCTTCGAAGCGGCGGTCGTCGGTGTACCGGACGATCAGTGGGGCGAAGCGGTCAAGGCCGTGGTCGTGCTCAAGCCCGGCAGGCAGCTCGACGCCGAGGCCATCATGGCCTACTGCGGCGAGCATCTGGCGGGCTTCAAAAAGCCGCGCAGCGTCGACTTTGTCGATGAGTTGCCGAAGAACCCCAATGGCAAGGTCGTGCGCCGACTGGTGCGTGACGCCTACTGGAAAAACGCCGATCGCAAGATCTGAGCCTGCGCCCAACGCAAACTGGAGACTCACACCATGTTCCAACCAAGTGAAAAGGCCCAGGCCATCATTGCCGACATCAACGCCTTTGTCCGTGACGAGATCAAGCCACTGGAGAAACGTGAAAACCTGCAGTGGGGCGGCAGCTACCCGCGTGAACTGTTGCAGCGGGTCTGGCGCATGTCCTGCGAGAAGGGCTTCTACAACATCATGCTGCCGGAGGCCCTCGGTGGCGCCGGCCTCAGCGTGGCCGACGTCTGCGCGGTCAAGGAAGCCACCGTGCTCAGCGGCGCCATGCTCGCGCCGCACATCCTCGGCGAGCTGAGCGGCCCGCCGCGTATCGGCCACCTGTTCAAGGTGGCGACCGACCACCAGATCCAGGCCATTCTGCAGCCGATCTGCCGCGCCGAAAAAGCCATCTGCTTCGCCCTGACCGAGGCCGAAGCCGGCTCCGACGCGACCGCCATCAGCACCAGCGCGGTACGCGACGGCGACCACTATGTGCTCAACGGCAGCAAGCGCTATATCTCGGGTGCGTCCTACGCCGATTACGCCGTGCTGATGGCCGTGACCGACCCAAAGGCTGGCCCGGCCGGCATCTCCGCCTTCTTCGTCGACCTGAAGGCCGAAGGCGCCAGTGTGCGTGATGACTACGGCGTGATGTCCGGCAAGGGCGCCCACGGCGACATCACCCTGGAAAACGTCCGCGTACCGGTGGAAAACCTGATTGGCGAGGAAGGCAAAGGCTTCAAGTTGGCGATGGGCCGCATCACCGTCAACCGCCTGCTGCACTGCCCGACCATGCTCGGCATGGCCGGTCTGGCGCTGCAGCTGTCGATCCGTCACGCCCAGACCCGCAGCCAGTTCGGCAAGCCGATTGCCGCGTTCCAGGCGGTCAACCACATGATCGCCGACATGGCGACCGAGCTGGCCGCTGCCCGCGCGCTGATGTATGCCACGGCCGCGCAATATGACGCCGGTGATAACATCGCCGTCCAGTCGCCAATGAGCAAGCTGTTCTGCTCGGAAACCGCCTTCCGCATCATCGACCGGGCGGTACAGGTGCACGGTGGGTCAGGCCTGATTCAAGGCAACGCGGTGGAGTTTCTGTTCCGCGCCAGCCGGATGATGCGCATCCTCACCGGCACCAGTGAGATTCAACGCAACGCCATCGCCAAGGGACTGCTCATGCCGGGCTAAGACGGCCCACGCTGACGCGCCCCGGCCTGTGCCGGGGCGTTTTCATTACAACAATTCGAGAATCCCCATGACAGCCCAAGACACCCTCTACCGGCCGAAAACGGCCTGGACCATCGCCGGCCTGCTGGCGACCATGATGCTGGTCAACTTCCTCGACAAGGTGGTCATCGGTCTGGTCGCCGTACCGATGATGCGCGATCTGGATCTGACGCCGGCCGAGTTCGGCCTGATCGGCGGCAGCCTGCATTGGCTGTTTGCCATGGCCGCGGTCGCCGGCGGCTTTCTCGCCAACCACAAGCCAACTCGCACCCTGCTGCTGATCATGGCGGCGTTCTGGTCGGTCATTCAGCTGCCAATGCTGCTCGCCACCTCGGTCTGGGCGATCATCGCCTGCCGCGTGCTGCTGGGCATTGGCGAGGGCCCGGCCTCCCCCATCGCCACCCACGCACTGTACAAGTGGTTCCCCGACAACAAGCGCAGCCTGCCGGTCGCCCTGCTGCATTCCGGCAGTTCGCTGGGCCTGCTGGTCGCGGGCCTGATGATTCCGTGGGTTACCCTGCACTGGGGCTGGCGCGCCAACTTTGCGGTGCTGGCGGTGCTGGGCTTTGTCTGGTGTCTGGCGTGGCTGAAATTCGGCGAGGAAGGCCGCCTCGATCAGGCCCGCGCCAGTCAGCTGCCGACCTCCTCCGAGCGCCTGCCCTACCGGCGCCTATTGAGCGACCGCACGGTGCTGAGCAACTACTTCTGCCACTTTGCCGCCAACTGGTCGCTGGCCCTGACCCTGACCTGGGTGCCGACCTATCTGGAAGTCGGCCTGGGGATCGACTCGCTGAACACCGGCCGTCTGTTCGCGCTGTTTGTCGTCGTCACCACGCCGCTCAGCCTGATCATGGCCTGGTGGTCGCAGGACCTGATGCGTCGCGGTTTCTCCTCGCGCCTGGCGCGGTGCGTATTTGTCTCCATCAGCCTGATCATCAGCGGCCTGCTGGCCTTTGCCCAGACCATGCCGGATATCCCGGTCGCCGCGCGCGTCACCCTGATGACCCTGAGCGGCGGCTTTGCCCTGGTGATGTACTCGGTTGGCCCGGCGATTCTCGGCGAGATCACCCCCTCCAGCCAGCGCGGCAGCATTCTGGCCATGGGCAACGGTTTTGCCTCCATCGCCGGCCTGAGCGCACCGGTGGTCACCGGCCTGCTGGTTCAAAATGCCACGGGGCATGTTGCCAGCGGTTACGAGCAGGGCTTTATGGTCACCGGCGCGATCCTGATCGTCTCCGGCCTGCTGGGCCTGCTGTACATGAATCCGGCCCGTTCACAGAGCACGCTGGGCACCGGCGACAGCGCCGCAGTCGCGACCGCGACCTGAGCTCAGAGGTCCGCCGAGCCGGCTGTTGCCGGCTCGCGCGGCGCAATCAGCGACCCCTTCCAGCGGCCACTCTCGGCCAGATCAATCAGAGTCGTCCGTACCAGATCACGCATGCAGGAGGCCGGAAAGCTGAGCGGGCGATGGACCGAGTAGGCCAGTGAAATGGTGCGCCGAATACTCGGCTCGACGATCCGCCGCGCGAATTGCTGTTCCTGATCTTCCAGCGGCGGCCAGTTGGTAATGGTGCAGGCCAGGCCCGCACGCACCAGACTGCTGATGCTCTGCGCCGAGTTTTGCTCAAAGCTCACGTTCAGCTCCAGCCCTGCTTCCATCGCCGCCTGATCGACCCGTCGGCGCAGGTGCAGCGAGCGGGGCGGCAACACCAGCGGCGCGCCCAGCGCCTCGGCAAAGCTGATCGTCGGCCCGCTGGTCGGCATCGGCATACGCCCGTACCACCACAACTCCTCCAGCAGCACCGGTTCGGCGCTGACAAGTTCAAGCTCTTCAGCGTTGGGCACCACACCAAAATCCACATGCCCCAGCTCGATGGCATGGCCGGCCGCCGAACTCATGCCATCGGTGATCTGCAGCTCGATGGCTGGAAACTTCTCGCGCGCGCGGGTCACAATCTCGGGCAGCAACAGCGAAGCGGCAGACACCGGAATGGCAATCGCCACCCGGCCTTTCGGGTTGCCGCGGGTCGACTCCAGCTCATCCTTGACCGAATCGACCTTTTGAATCACCGAGCGGGCAATTTCATACAAACGCCGCCCGGCGTCGGTCAGTTCGGTGCCGCCGTGGCGGCGCTCCAGCAGCTGCATTTCCAGCTCGCTTTCCAGCAGGCCGATCTGCCGGGACAACGCCGGCTGGGCGATGTAGGAGTCGCGCGCAGCAGCGGAGAAGCTGCCGGCTTCGGCAATGGCGATCAGATAACGAAGTTGCTTGAGAGTCATTGCCACCCCATAACAAAAAAGCATGCCTGTTAGAATATTTCGCTATTTGATCCGAACAATTCGAGCAAATAGCATCCAGCCCATTACAAAAACACATAACCAGTAGGCACCACAACTACAATGACACCCCGACTACCCATGGTGCCGGCACGGGCGCCAACGCTGACCCACCGCCTTGTACTAGCAATGCTGCTGTTACTCGGCGCCCTGATGCCGGCGGCCCACGCCACCAGCTGGCCAGCCAAACCGCTGAACCTGCTGGTGGGCTTCAGTCCCGGCGGCGGCGCCGACACCCTGGCCCGCCTGGTCGCGCGCCAGCTCAGCATGGAGCTGGGCCAACCCGTTACCGTGCGCAATGTCGCCGGCGGCGGCGGTATTGTCATGGCCACCACGCTCAGCCAGGCAGAGCCCGACGGCTACACCATCGGGCTGGCCGCCAACTCCGCGTTCGACGGCATGCCGGCGATCACGCCGTTGCGCTACCAGACCGATGATTTCGATTACCTGACCACCGTCAGCCAGTTGCAGAACGCGCTGATTGCCAGCGGCAATGCGCCCTTTGCCAGCTGGGACGAGATGCTCGCCTACGGCCGCGAGCACGGGCTCAGCTACGGCTCGCCCTCACCGATCACCCGCGACGTGCTCAACCTGATTGCCGAGCGCGAGGGCATCCGCATTCGTTTCATCCCCATGCGTGGCGGCATGGACGTTATCAACAGCCTGATTGGCGGGCATATCGATATCGCCTGGAGCGCCGGTGTGCATCAGGCGTTCCTGCGCGACGGCAAGATCCGCGTGCTCGCCTCGCTCAACGAAGAACGCCTGCGCGCCTCACCCGGCAAACCGGCAATTCAGGAGTTGGGCTATCCCATGGGGTACTCGTCCTACTTTGTGCTGGCGGCACCGGCCGGGCTGCCGGCCGAGATCAAACAGCGTCTCAGCGCTGCGCTGGTCAAGGCCAGCCAGTCGCCGCGCGTCGCTCAGCTGGCCGAGCAGCGCATGGGTTTTCCCAATGTGGTGATGACGCCGGATGAGATAACCCGCTTTGTGCAACGTACTGCCGAGGGCTACCGCCGTCAGGCAGCGCCTGATCCCACTGCCAACTGAGTCCGCCCACCATGTCTGAACGAACCCTTGATCTCTGGGCCGGCCTGCTGACTGTGCTGGCCGGCCTGTTCGGCCTGCTTTACCTGATTCCGAACCACATCGGCGACGGCTTCGGCTTTGGCCTGTCGCCGCGCTTTTTCCCCTACTTGTGCGTCGGCGCCATCACCGTTCTGGGTGCCCTGCTGTTCATCAACCGGCTGCTCAGCCAGGTAGATACCCGGCGCATCGAGTTCAGCCGCAGGCATTTTGCACGCCTGCTGCTGCTCGCCACGCTGCTTGCACTCAGCCTCGTGCTGCTGCAGTGGCTGGGCTACCTGGCCGGCGCCGCGTTTCTGGTTGCCGGATTCATGCTCGCCATGGGCGAAAAGCGACTCAGCCGGCTTATCCCCACCGCAGTGCTCTGGCCGCTGGCCCTGTGGCTGCTGTTCAAACTCGCGCTGGGCGCGCCCCTGGACTGAGGAGCTACGATCATGCAAGACATCCTGCTGGGGCTGGCCGACGCCTTCACCCTGAGTAACCTGCTCTATATCGGCGTCGGCGTGCTGATCGGCCAGATCTTCGCCGCCGCACCCGGTGTCGGCGCGCTGATGGCCATTACCATCGCCGTGCCCTTCACCTTTTACCTCAGCCCAGTCGCCGCCATCGGCTTTCTGGTCGGCATCAACAAGGGCGGCACCCTCGGCGGCGCGGTCTCGGCCATCCTGATGAACACGCCGGGCTCGGCCGAGGCCACCGCCACCACCTTCGACGGCTATCCGATGGCGCGCAACGGGCAGGCGTTGAAGGCGCTGCGCACGGCGCACGCGTCCTCTGTCAGCGGCGACGCCATGAGTGACCTGGTGCTGTTTCTGGTCGCCGCCCCGCTGGCGGTGCTGGCGGTGAAGATGGGGCCGCTGGAGATGGCCTCGGTGGTGCTGGTGGCCTTTGTGGTGGTCGCCGGGCTGGCTGGCCACTCGATGCTCAAAGGCCTGATTGCCGCTGCGCTCGGGGTGTTGCTCAGCCTGGTCGGCACCGACCCGGAAACCGCCGGTGAACGGCTGTCCTTCGGTATCCCCGAGCTGATGGGCGGGCTGTCGATCAGCGCCGTGGGTATCGGCGTACTGGCGCTGGGTGAGATCTTTCGTCAGGCCATCAATCACGGCGACACTGGCAGCCAGGCAGAGCCAACCGAGCTGGGCGAGCGCAGCGCCAACCGCTTCCGCTGGCGAGACTTCAGCCACATCCTGCCGACCATCCTGCGCTCCACCGGCATCGGCACCGTGATTGGTGCCATTCCCGGGCTCGGCTCCACCGCTGCTGCCTTCCTGGGCTACGCCTCGGCCAAGCGCGCCGCCGGGCCGGACAGCAACTTCGGCAAGGGCGACATTCGCGGCGTGGCCGCAACAGAAGCCGCCAACTCGGCGGTGGTCGGCTCCAACTTCATTCCGCTGCTATCGCTGGGCATCCCCGGCAACGTGGCCGCGGCGCTGATTCTTGGCGCCTTCGTGATCCACGGCATCACCCCCGGGCCGCAGCTGTTCTCCGAACAGGGCCGGCTGGTCTACGCGATCTTCGGCGCCATGCTGATCGGCACCCTGTGCAACCTGGTGTTCGGCCTGTTCACCATGCGCCTGTTCGTCAAGGTGATCCGCCTGCCGCTGCCGATCATCCTGCCCTGCGTGGTGCTGCTCTGCGTGACCGGCATCATCGTCTCCAGCAACCTGTTCAGCGCCTGGCTGCTGATCGGTTTTGCCGTGCTCGGCTTCTTCATGCGGCTGCTGGATTTCTCCTTCGTGACCTTCATCATCGGCTTCGTGCTCGGCCCCGCGTTCGAGCTGAACGTGCGCCAGAGCGTGCTGCTGGCGGACGGGCAGATCGGCTACCTGCTGGAGCGCCCGATCGCCTGTGGCTTTATCCTGCTGGCCCTGTTCCTCGCCTGGCGTATCGGCCTGCGCCGCAGTAGCGCCAAGCACTGACCAGCCATCTCACCGCACCTGCACGCCTGCAGGTGCGGTGCGCTTGTTTCCAACCTCAAATTGCCCGCCCCCGGCGGCGTAGGGATACCCGCGCCCGCGCGCCAAACCATGCCAAAACGTTATAAACACCATCGAAATACGGTATTTGCGAGCCAATAACTGCAGCAATAGCATGCAGTCCATCACAAATACGCATGAGCCATTCATGCAGTTCGACCGATAATAAAAATGAGGGTCCTGATAGTGACTGACTTCAACGGGCGCCGCGCCCCCTACCCCATCCTGCTGTTGGCCATGGCCTGCGCTGCAACACCCGCTGCCGCCTCAACCTTCCAACTCGGTGACATCGACGGCCAGATCACCTCGTCCCTGAGTCTGGGCATGAGCATTGCGACCGAGAACCCGGACGAGGACCTGATGCGCAGCGCCAGTGGCGACGATGGCCGCCGCAACTACCGTTCCGGTGACATCTACTCCAAGCTGTTCAAGGGCACCCACGACCTGGAACTGCGCTACGGCGACAGCGGCGTATTCCTGCGTGGCAGCTACTGGTACGACTACGCGGTACGCGACGAAAGCCAACGCTTCGTCGATATCGAAGACGCCGGTCGCAAGACCTCGATGAAGTCCGCCGGCATCGAGCTGCTGGACGCGTTTTTCTATCACAACTACGACCTGGCCGGGCAGCCCGGCACCGTGCGTCTGGGCAAGCAGGTGGTCAACTGGGGTGAAAGCACCTTCATCCAGGGCGGCATCAACGTCGTCAACCCGTTCAACCTGAGCGCCCTGCGCCGCCCCGGCTCGGAAATCAAGGAAGGTCTGGTGCCGGTCAACATGCTCTACAGCATTCAGAACCTGACCGACAACCTGTCCGTTGAGGGCTTCTACCAGCTCGACTGGGAGCAGACGCAGCTCGACAACTGCGGCACCTTCATGAGCGGCAACGACTCGATCCCAGAGGGCTGCGACGGTCGCTTCGTCGGCCCTGATCTGTCTGCCAATGCCGGTGCCATCGCCGCCCTCGCGCCCTACGGCGTGAACATCACGTCGGCCGGCATCCAGGTCAAGCGCAGCGGCGACAACGATGCCCGCAACAGCGGTCAGTTCGGTCTGGCCATGCGCTGGTTCGTTGAACCGCTGGATACCGAGTTTGGCGCCTACTTTGCCAACTATCACAGCCGCATGCCCTACAGCAGCCTGATCAACAGCCCGTATGCCAACGGCGGCAACCCTGTCGGCGTGCCCGGCGCGCTGACCGGCGCCCTGCGTCTGGGCACCTCCAGCTTTTATGTCGACTACCCGGAAGACATCCGCCTGTACGGCCTGACCTTCGCCACCAACCTGCGCACCGGCACCGCGCTGCAGGGCGAGATCAGCTACCGCCCGAACATGCCGCTGCAGTTCAACGGCACCGACATGACCAACTCGGCGCTGAACAACCCGGACCGCTCGCCGCTGGTCAGCAGTGGCGCCATTTCGACCGCCAACGGCGCGCGCAGCAACGGCTATCGTCGCAAGGAGGTCACCCAGGTACAGATGACCGCCACCCACTCGTTCAGCCAGGTGATGGGCGCAGACCAGTTCTTCCTGGTGGGCGAAGCGGGAGCCACCTTCATTGGTGGTCTGGAAGGCGGTTTCGGCCCGCGCTACGGCCGCAACAGCACCTTCGGGCAGGGCGAACTGGCTGACAACAGCATCTGTCTGGCAGGCTCGGAAACACCCAAGCACTGCAATGACGACGGTTTTGCCACCGACTTCTCGTGGGGCTACCGCGTACGCGCCATCTGGAGCTACGCCGATGCATTCGCTGGCATGGACCTGAAGCCAAGCATCTCCTGGTCACACGATGTTGAAGGCCACAGCCCCACTGAAACCTCTGGGTTCTCCGAAGGATCGACCGCCATCAGCCTTGGTCTGGGCGCGGAATTCAACCGCACCTACACGGCCAATATCTCTTACACCAATTACTTCGACGGTGACTACGGCACCAAGGGCGATCGCGACTTTGTTGCCCTGAGCGTCGGCGTTGCCTTCTGATGCGGAGCAAACTGATGAACAAATACACCCGCCTGTTTTCCCTGAGCCTGCTGAGCTCAGCCCTGCTGGCCCCGGCCGCACACGCTGCCGTGTCAGCCGAAGAAGCCAAGCGCCTTGGCCAGGACCTGACACCGGTCGGCGCCGAGCGCGCCGGCAACGCCGATGGCAGCATCCCGGCCTGGACCGGCGGCCTGCCGAAAGACGCCGGTACCATCCTGCCCAACGGCACGCCGAGCGACCCCTTTGCCAGCGAACAGCCGCTGTTCACCATCAATGCCAGCAACTACGAACAGCACCGCGGGCTGCTGACCGACGGCCAGGTTGCACTGCTCAAGCGCTACCCGGAAACCTATGTGCTGCCGGTCTACGAGACCCATCGCAGCGTCGGTTTCTCCGCTGAAGTCGCCGAAGAAGCAGCACGTAACGCGACCGAAGCCCAACTGATCAACGATGGCAACGGCCTGGCCGGCTTCCGCGGCAGCGTCGCCTTCCCGATCCCGCAGAGCGGTCTGGAAGTGATCTGGAACCACATCACCCGCTTCAACACCGGCAGCAGCATCTCGATCACCGACACCGCCGCGCCGCAGCCAAACGGCGACTACGTGATCACCACAACGGAGCAGCACTACACCCCTGTTGACCAGACCACCGACTACGAGCCGGCCGACTCCGACGATGTGCTGTTCTACTACAGCCACAAGATCACCGCGCCAGCCCGGCAGGTCGGTGAAGTGGTACTGGTCCACGAGACTGTTGACCAGATCGCCAACCCGCGCCGCACCTGGATGTACACGGCCGGTCAGCGCCGCGTGCGCCGCGCGCCTAGCATCAACTACGACGCAACCGGCGCAACCACCGCTGGCCTGCGCACCGCCGACAGCCGGGACATGTACAACGGCGCACCGGATCGCTACGAGTGGAAGCTGGTCGGCAAGAAGGAACTGCTGATTCCCTACAACAGCTACCGTCTGGCCTCACCGGATCTGACCTACAAGGAGATGATCCAGCCCGGCCATCTGGCGATGAACCACACCCGCTACGAGCGCCATCGCGTCTGGGAGGTGGTTGCCGAGCTGAAGGACGGCCAGCGCCACGTCTACAAGACCCGTCGCTTCTACATCGACGAAGACAGCTGGTCGATTGCCGAAGTCGATCACTACGACACCCGCGATCAGCTCTGGCGGGTGGGCGAGCGCCACAGCTTCTACCACTACGCACAGCAGGCGCCGCTGAGTGCCGCCGACGTGTTCCATGACCTGCAGAACGGCCGCTATATCGCCCTCAGCATGGCCAACGAACAGCGCGACGGTTACCGCTTCGACTACCGCGCCAGCACCTCAGACTACTCCCCGGGTGCCCTGCGCAGCAGCGGCGTACGCTAAGCCCTGTGCCCGGTCGTGCCTGCGACCGGGCTTTTTTGCCGAGAAGCATCCCGCATGAAAGCACGCCACGCCTTGCGCGCCCTGCGCGAACGCACCCACACCCGCCTGCTCGGCGGTGACGAACCCGACCCGCGTTTTACCCTCGCCAACGAGCGGACCTATCTCGCCTGGGTACGCACCTCACTGGCCCTGCTCGGTGGCGCAATTGCCGTCGAAGCCTTCACCCAGCAGACCTTCAGCCCGGAAGCGCGGCGGTTGATGGTCGACTGCCTGCTGATCCTTGCCGGCCTGCTCAGCCTGGGGTCCGCCCTGCGCTGGCTCAATGTCGAGCGCGCCCTGCGCCAGCGCCGCCCGCTGCCACTGGCGCGCATCATTCCGCTGCTGTCTCTCGGCTGTGCCGGCACCGCGCTGCTGCTGACCTGGTATCTCTGAGCAGTGAGCTTCACCCCGCCCGATCCCGGCCTGCAGGCCGAACGCACCCAACTGGCCTGGGCCCGCACCCAGTTGTCGCTGCTGCTGGTCGGCTGCCTGGCCCTGCGCTGGCTGCACGTCGAAAGCGGCCAGCGGCTGGAAGTGGCGCTGATTCTCGTCTGCCTGGCCACCGCTCTGTGGAGCAGCCAGCAGCACCGCTACCGCCGCGGCCTGCGCATGCTAAAGCACGAACGCAGCCGCGCTGCGCTGATACCGGTGCTGATCACCAGCGGCGCGCTGACCGCCGTGTCGCTGCTCGCCCTGCTGCGCTAAAACCCGGCTGCCCATTCCCCATAAAAACGCACACCTCAACCAAACGCCGTTCCCGCGAAGACAGGAATCCTGCGATGGGCCAGCACCCGCAATGGATCCTCGCCTGCGCGAGGATGACGAGGTTGAAGGACTGGCAGCAGGCGGCTAGGCACGATTAACCGCACCAATAACCTCCCCACTGCACCGTCATTCCCACGCAGGCGGGAATCCAGTGATAGGCCAGCACCCGCAATGGATCCTCGCCTGCGCGAGGATGACGAGGTTGAAGGAGAAGCAGCAGGCGGCTGGGCACGATTAACCGCACCAACAACCTCCCCACTACACCGT
>Ga0115011_10000044_pt1 | contig 123196 bp, 101 predicted proteins | sample TroAtlMetagenome_2_FD_88705 | JGI IMG/M metagenome (GOLD analysis project Ga0115011, IMG submission 88705) | Marine eukaryotic phytoplankton communities from Atlantic Ocean - Tropical Atlantic ANT8 Metagenome | ecosystem: Environmental > Aquatic > Marine > Oceanic | place: Tropical Atlantic... | reverse complement strand
GCCGACGCGATCGGCGCTGCTTGGAACGGAACTTCCGGCAACTCGCTGTGCTCGTTCGGCATGGTTGGGTACGAGGAGACGACAACCGACTTCAGTGCACAAGCTAACGCCCTAGCGGCTGCAACTGACTGTACTGGTGTATACTTGTCATCCTACATCACCGACGCTGCCCTGATCCTCGAGGCACTGGATGCCGCAGGATTCACAGGCCACGTATTCGCCGGTGACGGACCTGCAGGAGTCGGGCTATACGAGAAGCTGTCCGACAACAACCTAGCAGCCAACATGACTGTTACCGCACCTCGAGCAGGCACCACATACGGTGACTTCGAGGCACGATACGATGCCAACGCGGCAGATGTGGGAAGCATCAAGACATACGTCCTGACGACCTACGACGCCGTCATGATCATCGGAAAGGCCGCAGCAATGGACGGAGCCATCAACGACAACATCAAGACGACTGGCACCAACTACGAGGGAGCATCTGGAAAGCACTCGTTCTTGGCCAATGGTGACGTGGGCGGAGACGGCTACGACATTTGCATGTACGATGGTGCTGGTGCATACACTTGCACGAAGTACTGGACCGCCGCTGGCGGAGTCCAGGCATCGTCCTGATTCAGAGCATAGGTTCTGATTGACGAAAAGCGCTGCGGCAGCCCCAACGGGCTGCTGCAGTGCCCCAATTTCAACAGCTGATTCGTCGGCTTTATCGTTAGATATCCCACCGATGGTACGGGACGTCACATGGAAGCAACATCACTGCTCGAGCGCTGGCAGGAACTCTCAAGGGGAAAGAGACGCCTTGCTTTGACTGGTATTGTTGCAATTGATGCTTGTTTGGGGCTTCTAGTGGGCATGGGTTCCCTAAACTTGGTAGATGCTCTGGTACTAGATAACCTTCCAACTGACATGGTCTGGCTATTACAGACTCTGCAGTTGATTTGTACGGGATTCTCGATGGTAAAGATATTTTTTGATGATATGCCGAGTAGCCGATTGAGGTCCTTTCTGATTATCTCTTCTCCTCTATTCCTACTTCTACATGTACTGTTCTCTCTCCATGTTCTACTGTTCGGATTGGGGTTAGGAGCTGAGATGGTCTTCAATCTAGCTGGTTTGGGAACAGACACTCTGACTTGGTCTTCCACCTATCTAGCGATTGCTGTAGGATGCACTCTAACTTACAGCGTCCAAAGGTACGGAAACTTTGCCCAGAGTGAGTACTTCATGCTGGGGATGTACGTCGGAATCGCCTTAATGTGGTCCGATTGGCTGTTCCCCCTCCATATCGCTCCAGCAGATGGGACACTTGTTTGGTCAATTATGGTTTACACCGTTATTGCCGCCTTCATCCTTACAGGACTAGCTGGGGTGATTATCGATCGATTGGTCTTCAAGGGTTTCAGGGATAGCAGATCGTCTGCGGACGTCATGATGATTGCATCACTGGGCGTTGCTTTGGTGCTCCGTTCGATAGTCTACCTTCGCTTCGGTGCTAATTCGAAGCGTCTAGTGCCTGATTCAGACTGGATGATCGACAAGGAACAGAACTTCGAAATTCCGTCAAAAATACTCAAAGTCAACATTGGCGACGTTTCAGACGCCTCTCTCATCCAAGTAGAGGCAACTACTCTGAACTATCCTTTCAACAACTCTTTCCTGCCCATAATATCATTCGCTTCTGTAATACTGCTTTTGATCATCCTTACTCGAACTCGATTGGGTAGAAGGATGCGAGCGGTCGCCGACAATCCAGAACTTGCAGCAAGCAGCGGCATTAACGTCGAACGCGTACAGTTGGTCAGCGCCTTCCTATCAGCAGGAATATCGGGCGTAGGCGGGGCCATCTTTGGAATCACCGTCCTTTTCAGCCCTCAGACCGCATTCACACTGCTCCTTCCTGCATTTGCCGTAATTGTGCTCGGAACCATAGGATCAGTCCCCGGTGCAATAGTCGCCGCATTGATGATTGGTTTCGTTCGTGCAGTCTCAACACCAGTCCTAATGGGAATTGGCAATCCACTTGATAGGACTAATTATTCCGCTCTTGCGGGCGTGATGCCATATGTCATTATCGTAGCCATACTGCTGATAATGCCCCAGGGGATTGGTCATGCATATGACAAGTGGAAGATAGAACGCCTCAGAAGGCGCGCAAAATCCACCAAGAAGCCAGATAGCAGGGTTTCAGCAGTGCTGGGCCTGACATTTGGATGGATGGGGGCCCATCACTTTCACCAGCGCCGCTCGGCTAGAGGCTTCTCCATGATGATAATCACCGCTCTAGCCTTCTCGATCAACAAGACTACCTCTTTCATGAGGGCAAACTCCTTTGTAGGCAAAGAAGTCACTGAAGCCCCCTCTATCCCAGAAGGAGTGCAACCATCAATGTATCCAGAATGGACAAGCGAACCCTGGTTGCACACTGAGTGGGTAAGTCTGGTACACACCGAGCAGGCAATGATCTCCATTCTGGGAACATTCGGCGACTTGCTTTGGCCTCTCATTCCCCTACTGGTCTATGGATTCGCATTATATGAGTCCCTACTAATAATGCAGGGACGCTATTCGGATCCGCTACAAAAGCCAATAATCCGAATAAATGAACTAATCGATAGTGCATTTTCAACCATCAGTGGGGCTTTTAGCGGGAAATCCTCGATTCTAGCATCTGCCTCAAATCGGTATACTGCCCTTCAGGATAGAGTTGGAGCCGCGATGAGCTCAGGCAGTGGTGCAATGTCAGAGAGAGTTGAGCGAGCAACCACGGCCTTCTACGAAAGAGTCGGCGCAACAGAATACGGACGCTACTCCGATAATGGCTCCAAGGCTCTCTTCTGGGTCTTTCTAGCAGCTCTAGCGCTGGTGGTGATTTGGCTACCTGTACCCAATACCAGTAATGCTTTGTTCATCAAATCACTACAGGTCTCGAATTTGGTTGCTACCCTAACCATCTACCTAATTCTAGCACTCTCGCTTAATCTGCACACTGGCGTCACCGGCCTGTTGAATTTCGGAGTCATCTTCTTCGCTGCCGTCGGCGCAATCATCGTTGGGATCCTGACCGCTCCAAAAGAGCTCTTTGGCTATGGCTGGCCAGTGCTGCCCGCCCTAATTGTTGCAATGGCCGTGGGAGCCATCTTCGGTTGGCTTCTAGCATATCCTACTGCACGTCTACGCAGCGACTACTTCGCAATTATCACCATATCTCTTGGAGAGATACTCAGGATACTTCTAATGGGGGAGCCACTGCTAAGAGCAGGGGGCAATAAATCAGCAATTGGAGTGCAGAGGTACAAACTACCGCTGCAGGAGTGGTGGTTTTGCGGAACCGAAACGCCAATTGATGTCTCCACCGGAGAAAAGATGTCTCCAATAATATGCTCCAACACCTCCGACATGGGTAGCCCCGCAGAAATAATGGGGCAGATTCTGATGCTCGGCCAGCCAGCACCATACATGATGCTACTAGCGATCTTCGGAATCATAGCATCACTCGTAATTTGGAAATTGCTAGACGTATTGTATGCCTCACCCTGGGGAAGGATACTTCGCTCGATAAGAGAGGACGAGCAGGTTGCACAGCACCATGGACACGATATCCTCACTCATAAGGCTGCTAGCCTCGCATTGGGGGCCGCTATCGCAGCCTTGGCTGGAGCCCTCTGGGCTTGGAAGATGAACGGCTTTCAACCTAGTTGGATGCAACCTTCAAAGACCACTTTCTACATCTGGGCGGCCTTTATCATTGGAGGGGCTGCGAACAACAGGGGAATGCTGTTAGGTGCCCTTATTATCACACTTACAGACTTCTTCTTCAACGTATTAGTGGCCGCCCAAGGAAGCTCAAGCCTGCCACTTGTCGGACTCGCTAACAGCATCGACAGAGTATTCTCATGGATGATCCAAGAACCATTCCAAGCCGCTATACTTCTAATTCTCATCGCACTTTTAGCCTCAATTTTCCGGATCAAGTCTATCACTGAGGCCTCAGCTTGGTTCTCACTAACCTTAGTTATCTGCGGCTTAGTTTTCGATGAGAGATCAATTGACAATGTATTCCCTCAAATATTTGGCGGAATTAAGACCCAGATGGCCTATGTCAAAGTGATGCTGATCGGCCTCCTAATCATCTCCTCACTGAAGTTCAATGCACACGGAATTCTTCCAGAGGTGCCATATAGGCCAGATAGACCAAAGGAGGCCGAATAAGAATGACAACTGTACTCAAAGTTTCAGATCTTAGAATGGAGTTTGGCGGCCTAGTCGCTGTCAACGACGTTTCCTTTGAAGTCAAATCCGGCGAATTTGTTGGCCTAATCGGACCCAATGGGTGTGGAAAGTCAACGACCTTCAACTGTATCAGCGGACTTCTTAATCAGACCGCAGGACACATCGAGATTTTCGGCCAGGATGCATCAAACCTGCGTCCAGACCAGATCCAGAATCTTGGCATGACTAGAACTTTCCAACACACAAGGCTTTGGAGGGAGATGACGGTAATAGAGAACCTAATGGTCCCTCCTAGGGGCCAATTCAAGCCCAGTATCCTAGAATCAATAAGATTCGGGAGAAATCACGAATCAGAAGTCACGCGATTATCCAAGGCCTACGCCACACTAGATCAGCTCGAGGTCCCTCACATGGCACATAACCTTACCAGCGAGCTGTCTGGTGGCCAGAGCAAGCTGGTGGATATAGGTAGGTCGATGATGGGCGATCCCGAGCTACTTCTCCTAGACGAACCAGTCGCAGGAGTGGCAGGACCACTTGCAATGAAGATTTTTTCCAACCTTAGGAAGGCGGTAAATGACACGGGCATCTCAGTCCTAATCATCGAGCACAACATGGACTTCATTCTTAGGCAAGGGGTGGACCGAATCATCGTCATGAATGATGGAGAGGTGCTAATGATAGGAACTCCAGATGAGGTCAGATCAAATCGTAATGTCATCGAGGCTTACTTGGGATCCGCAGGGCTTGAGGAGGAGGAATAATGCCACGAGTTCTGGAAGTATCAAGCCTAGAGGGCGGATACGGCTCCGTCCAGATTTTGTATGGCATAGATCTTCATGTCGACGAGGGAGAGTTTGTTACAGTGATTGGACCAAATGGCTGCGGAAAATCCACATTCATCAAGGCTATATTTGGAATCGCGACATTCTACAACGGTAATGTACGTTACAGGGGCCAGGATATCGCAGAACTCAGAACCGATCAGTTAGTTAACATGGGGATTGCATACGTCCCTCAGGTCTACAACGTTTTTCCGTCACTTTCTGTGGAGGAAAATCTACAGATGGGTGGAAATCTGCTCTCAACAAACCTTCTGAGTGAGAGGATAGAACGTGCCCTAGATATGTTTCCCGACCTCCGATCAAGAGAGCACGACCTTGCCGCTTCCCTTTCCGGAGGCGAGAGGCAGATGCTCGCAATCTCCAGGGCATTAATCTCTGATCCAAAATTTCTCCTTCTTGATGAGCCCACAGCAGCCTTGTCGCCCCTATATCAACAGCAGATTATTGAGAGGATAGATTCTCTAAGAGACGATGGAATAACCGTTTTGATAGTTGAGCAAAATGCGAGACTAAGCTTAGCCAGATCAGATAGGGGCTACATCATGGCAAACGGTAAGGTGGTCCACACAGGTCCCGCAGATCACATTCTAACAGATCCAGAGATCGGGCAATATTTCCTAGGGACTCATGACGATTAGTTGGATGTGCACATTTCTACAGCATTAGGGATAAAATCCAGTGAGCCTGCGAGTCTGTGGTCATCCACTACTTCCACAATTTCGACTCTCGCATTCGATGAAGCCACCTCTCTAGAGCTATCGATTGGGACAACTTCGTCATTGATACCATGGATTATTACGGTCCTGTGCTTTATCTCTGGCCAACCCATCTCATCTGCGTCTTTCATAAAGGACCACTCCAGAGTCACGGGGTCCTCCCAATCTGGCGGATGGAAAGTACGATATCCATTTGCCTTCCACCGATCCATCTCATCTGACCCTATGCTATTGGATAGCGTGTCAAATACTCCGAATGCCGGTGCAAGTAGAACCAATCGCAGATCTGAACCACCCATTCGCGATGCAGCATTGGCTATTGCCAAGGCACCGAATGATGACCCAATCAGTACATCGAAAGGCCCCTCCTCCTCGATCGAGTTCACAATCGCCCTTTCCTGGTCCTTGATTGACCATCCATATCTTCGCATTTCACAGCCAAATACATCCCATTTGCATACTTCCCTCAGAAAAATGGGCTTGGAGCCCCCCGTGTTACTCCATAGCCCATGAGCAAAAAGAACACGCATCTCAAAAGCCCCCTGCAAGACCCCTAATGTGCTCAATCAATAACCATTCGTCGGAATCAACTCTCTGCTCGCAATCTTCGATCGAAGACACTGCTAATTCTACTAGAGAAATGGACTCTTCGTATTTTCCTTCAATATATGCCAGTATTGACTTATCAATGTTAGAGTAGGCGTCAATGTAGGGGATACCGGAAACCCATTCCTGATCATCCCTCTGCAATATGAGGGAAGCCTCGTAAAAATCTCCCATGAGGAACTTGACCGTGCCCAGGTTCCTCCGCTCCTCGAATTCCATTTCATGGGCCCCCTCTTCTTTATACATGGCAATTCCTTTTTGATATGCATCAACAGACCCTTCTAAATCTCCTGAAATCCTATTTCGATAAGCCTCTGCATGCATGGCCAGAGCAGCGGTTAACCTGTCTCCTTCCTTTGCTGAAAGTTCAGCTATCTCATCAGATAATTCCTTTGAAGACAGAAAATCGCCCCTATCCGCTTCGATTCTAGAGATCATAATCCTCGCGATAGAGTAGTGCTTGGTGAAATTCCTTTCCAGTGAGATATCAACTAATCTTAACAGAACCTCTTCCGCATCTTCGAGCCTTCCAAATTTTAGAAGTAGGACCCCTAGCCCAAGCAAAGCCTCGCAGTAGTCCCCATCCAAGCTCTCAGAGTCAGAGGTGACACCCTCCAGTAAATCGACCCCCCTTTCGACATGGCCGTAATATAACCAGTATCTCCAAATTAGAGACGCTAGCCTAATTGCCAGTTCAGGATCATTCTTCGTGCAGTACTCTATCGCATCTTCAAATTCATTTATTCTACTGTCCACCTCGGGAAGCATCGACAGTCTTGAGCCGTTTGAAATGAGCCTCAATTCCTCGATCAATTTGAGGTGTTCCAACAATAAACACAACCATTGTTCAACCGATATTACAGAATGAAAGAGCTACAAAATCACTATCCGTTTCCACTCTCTCAAAAGCCGAGCCACCCCCAGAGTCAAGAACTCTGAGATGAATCTCCGCAGTAACCTCAACAGTTGCCTCGAAAAGATGCCCTCCACGAACAACATGATCGTCGTCGCACAGTACAACATGGATGTGTGTAAAAGCCCCCTCCTGCCTCGGAGCAAGGTTTCCTTGTGTAGATAGTAGCTCCATTGGCTCAGGTATTGTTTCTGTCTGGTAAACTCCATTCGAGTCAAGATAACCCATTTTTGTATCGCGAACCCTTCCTATGCCACTAGTTATTGCAGCAGAAAAGATTCCATGCTCACTCAATTCTCTGATTGAAGAATGCAACTCATCACCAACATCCAATCTCACGAAAACATCTTTGCCCATACGTCGGAATTCCATGCACCTCGATATAGCAGCTATTCTTCAAACTCACTATCATTTCGGCGAATTGATGCAAACATTTCAGTAGAAGTCAAAATCGAACCAGAGCCGAGTAGTGTATCGCCATATTCTCCAGACGAAATCATGGGGTCATTGTAATCGACAGCATCCATTATAGACTCTGATTCCAGCCCTCTGGAGCCCGGCGTTGAGAAACATGACTATGGCAGCCCATGATGCATCTGGAAGATGGCGAACATTCCTAGAGGAAATGAAGGATCAACAGATTATGACATTACTCACAGGGCAATCGAATTACCCATTCCTGAACATTCCTTTTCATGAGCTTCAGACCTTCGATCCCGATTTCGCGGAAGACATTTTGGAGTTTCCTAGGTCAATACTTTCTGCAGGTTCAAATATTCTAGTAGAAATTTGCCGAGAGCGGGGGGAAGAAGTCGACGCAACTCTTCGAGTAGGAGACTTACCTAGGGACAGTCGCCGCCTACTAAGGGATATTGGAAGTTCAGACGTCGACAAATTACGCAGCGTTGATGTCATTGTCACTAAGGTCTCTGAAATCAAACCACGTATCCATAAAGCCGTATTCAGATGCGAGTCATGTGGAAATCACATTGAGTTAAGCCAGGACAATGAGAGGGAACTGAAGGAGCCACTAGCATGTCCAGCTAATGAGGACGGCTGCGGCAGCAAGAAACCAGAAACAAGATTTGATTTGGTGTTGATGAGCTCTAGTCTAGTAAACAATCAGTGGATTGAGATTCAAGAACAGCCAGAAAATGTTCCTAGTGGGGCCCAGCCCAGCAGGTCCAGAGTCCTAATCGAGGGGGAGCAGGTAAACAAGCACCTCCCTGGTGAGAGAGTCACTGTAAATGTCATACCTGTGGTTAGGAGTGAGGTTAAGAGAAACAAGAAGACCCCTATGTTCGATATAATCTACCATCTTGTTAGTTCTGAGCATGAGAGTACCCCATTCACAGAGATTACGATAAGCGATGAAGATAGGGACAGAATCATTGAGGTTTCCCAAACTGAAGAACTTCTAGCGCTAGTGCAACGATCAATAGCTCCATCGGTATTTGCAACAGGGATATTGGGGCATGTCAAACGTTCTCTAGCATTGCAGCTCTTCGGAGGCGTTTCAAGACTTAACTCGGATAAAACCAGAACCAGGGGCGATATTCACATTCTTTTAATGGGTGATCCAGGAGTAGCCAAATCACAGCTACTCTCATTCATTTCTGAGCTTTCCCCCAGAGGCAGACTTGCTACGGGCGGCGGCGTTTCAGGCGCCGGTCTCACGGCAGCGGCTGTGAGGGATGCATTCGGAGATGGCAGATTTGCCTTAGAGGCGGGGGTTCTCCCGCTTTCAGATAGGGGTTTAGCTGCAATAGATGAATTTGACAAGATTTCCGAGGATGATCGAAGGATGATGCATCCCGCGATGGAACAGCAGCGGGTTTACGTTTCAAAAGGAGGCATTCAAGCCACTCTAAACTCCCGTTGTGCAATACTCGCCGCCGCTAACCCAAAAGATGGCAGGTTCAGCAAACGGGGAATCAATCAAAGCGTAATGAGATCATTCAAGGAAACCGGCCTACCTCCTCCCCTTGCCTCTAGATTTGATATTATTTGGATGATTAGAGATGAGATTAGAGTGAGGGACGATGAAAGGATTGCGAGGCATATCCTTGAGACAAAAACCGCCGGAAAGAGTGAGACTATGCTTGAGGAATCCTCAATTCTGGAAAGTTTAGAGGCAGATCCTGATCAGGTTTTCTCAGGAGAAGAAAATGAGCACCTTACTCAAAATTTCCTGAGGAAATATATTGCATTCTCCAAAAGAACAGTCCATCCTCAGTTAAGTGATGAAGCGAAATCAGAGATCCTAGAGTATTAAACAAACGAGCGCCAAAATTTTGGAAGGGAGGATCAATTCCAAGCCGATCAGGATAGCGAATCAATAATTCCAATCACTGCCCGTGCACTTGAAGCATTGATCCGCTTGACGGAAGCACATGCTCGTATGCACCTAAGAGATGTTGCAACCTCGAGTGATGCAAAAGTAGCCCTTGCCGTGTTCAAACACTGGAGAGAAGAATCTGGAATTGAAGACGAATCAGAGCTACATTCAGGGGTTTCTCCGAGGGCTAGGTCAAACAACTCTACTATTCGGCAGATAGTCAGGGACCTATGTGCAGAGAATGGCGGCATCGCAGAAAGATCGCAAATCTACAATGTTGCAATTTCACGTAGCATCTCCGAAGAAGAAGTAAATCGGGTAATTTCCAAGATGCTAACTTCAGGAGAGCTATATAGCCCGGGTTTTGATAAGTTCTCTTTTCCTTAATCCGTTCATCCTATGAGAGTGAACCCCTTGCCGATGATCAACCATGGAACCAAATGGAGATATTTCTGCTTCTGAGAGCCTAGATCCAACCTCGCTAGGTTTCATGTGTGGTTTGGAAATTCATCAGCAGTTGGACACAAATAAGCTGCATTCTAGGATGTCCAGCGATTTATTTGACTACAAGGCTGAAGAGATACCAGATTTCTGGCCCAGGACTTCCCGAAGACTCAGGGCATCTGAAGGAGAATCCGGATCAAAGGACGTCGCGGCTCGCTTTGAACAGAGAAGACACAGGATCTTCGAATATGTGCAAACTCCCAATGCAGGCCTAATTGAATTGGATGAGGCGCCCCCATCAACTCATGACTCGGAAGCAGTAGACATAGCTCTGACAATTGCTGCAATGATGGAAGCAAAACCCATACCATCTCTCCAGGCAATGAGAAAGACCGTTGTAGATGGTTCAAACACGAGCGGATTCCAAAGAACAACAATAATTGCAACCGCTGGAATCCTCCGAACCGAGTCAGGCGATGTTGGCATAGATCTAATTTCACTGGAGGAAGATTCAGCAAGGAAGCTCTCATCCAAGCAGACCAATGAAGGAGAATTGGTTCTATACACCTTGGATAGATTAGGTGTCCCACTTGTGGAAATTGCTACTTCTCCAGATATTAAATCCCCCAATCATGCCAAGCAAACCGCAGTTTCATTGGGGAGACTACTGAGAGACACAAGGAGGGTCAGAAGAGGACTAGGATCAATAAGGCAGGACCTCAATGTAAGTATCGCATGTGGATCCAGAGTGGAAATAAAGGGATGTCAGGATTTGGAATGGATACCAAGGATAATTTCCTTGGAGATGGCCAGGCAACTCCATTTTTATCGACTAGCAAACGAGCTTCGTGCCAATGCAGCACTCCCTCCCTTGCCACCAAATAGGGATAATGACGCAATTCCAGTAGAGAACAGAGTTGCTCTAGCAGCTTCAAAAATTATTCCAATGGAGATTCACGATCTTTCAGAAGTATTCCATCCATGCCCATCTGATTTTGTCTCATCATCTCTAGAACAAGGCCATTCAGTACTTGCGATATCAATACCGGGATTCTCTGGTATGATAGGTTCAAAGGTTTTAGATTCCAATGGCGCGCAACTTCCTAGGTTGGGGAGGGAATTAGCTAGCTCAGCAAAGCTAGCAGGAGTTTCCGGGATTTTCCACTCCGATGAGCTACCCGCGTATGGAATCTCCCAAGATTTCGTGGATGCCACCTCATCGAAACTTTGCCTTTCTCAAGAGGATGCCTTCGTACTTTGCATAGCGCCAGAATGGCAAGCTAAACTTGCATTAGAAGCCGTCATTGAAAGGTGTAGGCTATCTTTCCATAGGATTCCCAATGAGGTTAGGAATGTAGTAGTAAAAAGAGGAAAACCCGATGATGGAACTACTGTGGCGCTGAGACCACTTCCTGGAGGTGCTAGGATGTATCCGGAGACAGACGTACCAATGCTGGAAATCAAACAGAGTAGATGGAAAGAAGTTTGCGAAAATCTTCCAATGACCCAAAAAATGAGGAAAAATAGACTAAAGAGCTTGGAAATATCATCCAACCAAATGGAGGCGATTTTGAATGCCGAGCTGGATGAAATTCTGTTCGATGGGATCGAAGGAGAGCTAAATTTGCCAAGTAAGGCATGGGCTAGTGCATTACTTGAACACGGGACTGATAAAATCAACCCTTTGGCAGCGGCGATTCATCTAAGGGAAATCGGCACAATCTCAAGGGATGGAGTATCTGAGCTAGTCAGAGATGCGGAGTCCGATGAAATTGAGGTTTTATTGGATTGGATGAAAATGGAGGCCACGAAAAGAAACCTCGTTCCAGCGGATTCACATGCAATAGATGATGTCGTGGAAAAGGTAATTTCAGAGAATTTCGACCTAGCTAGAGAGCGAGGACTTCAATCAATGGGGCCACTGATGGGACTTGTCATGAAGGAGCTCGGGGGAACGGCTGATGGAAAGGCAGTAAGCGAGGCACTTCGAAGTAGACTATCTGAGTTTTCAGATTAGAATAAATAATGTACTAGTTCGTCACTTCCACAAGACATGTCTGAGGCAATTGGGATATTTGCCTTATTCTTAATTATGACATTGATACCTTTGGCTGCATCAGAACAACACATAAACCTCAAGGCTCTTTCAGTTTTCTGGACTGTTTTCACCGTTCTTTCTTTCGAGGCAATTGTTGTAGAATGGGCTAGAATGACTGCTGATTTGGTCGATGAAGAAGAAGATCCACACTTTGGCTTGCCTGATATCTGGGATGGTAAACAAACAGTCTGCGTACACTTCCCACAGGATTTGGCCCCCGAGGGCTTTGACAAAGGAAGGAAGCACATTGATAACGATGGCACCGAGTTCATGTCCGACAAAGATTGGAATGAAACCGGTGCCTGCATTGGTGGTTTTTCTAATTTCAATAATGGTTGGGATCTTTTCAATGCTGCAGTTAATGCTACTGGAGGTGCTTTCCCAATCAACTCTACGGATTCTTCTTGGGGAGTTTTTGTAGACTCGATCGCAGGAGTTGATCCAAGCACAATGTCCGGCAATTTCGAAGGAGCTTACTGGGCTGTGTATCACAATGGTGCATTATCACCAGTGGGAATCAAGGACTTAACATTGGACGATGACAGCGTTATTACTTGGCGAGTAGATACATGGTGACACACATTAATCACAACCATCAAGAGCATGGACCTTTGGAAGGAGTCAGGATAAGATGCTAGACGCTCATGCAATTACGATCGGACCGGAAGGAATGCTTGCGGTGAATGCTTGTATGCTTTTCTCCATAGTATGGGCACTATGGAGGACTGAGAGGAACCTGCAATCGGGAAGTGATTGGACTATTTTGGCAATGTTGGTGTTGTTTGCAGTCTCTGGACGCGTACTACTAGACCCAATTCCAAATGTTCAACCTGTTACTGTAGTAGTGCTCATGGTGGGAATTTACTACGGTGTCCCGAGAGCTGTATTGGTGGCAATTTCGGTGACATTGCTCTCAAATTTTATTCTAGGCCATGGACTTTGGTCTCTATACCAAGCATTGGGGTGGTCAATAATCGGAGTCATAGGCTCAATATCAGCTAACAGTATCAGAGTAGGCAGTCAATTGAATCTCAATCGACTAGCGGCGGTTTCCGCGACTTCTGCATTCATATTCGGCTTTATTGCCTCATTTAGTGCACTCCACTCAATTGGAACTGAGAATTTCTTACCTTACTTGGTTGCAGGTATACCATTTGATTTACTGCATGCGGTTGGGAATTTGGCTTTCGTGGCATGGATGGCAGCACCAGTCAGTGAGATTATCACAAGGCATCACAGTAGTCCGAATCACGTCACGGTGAGGGAATTTGCCTCGGACTGAAGAGTTAACGATGGTCCTAGTTACTAGGAATGATTTACAGCTTTCCAAGGGGAAACTTGCGGCACAATGCTCCCATGCAGCCGCTGAGTGTATCCTAGTCGCTAGAAGAGTAACACCAAGGGAATTAGACCGGTACATGAGAAGTGGGGCTAGAAAGGTGGTTTGCAAGGCAGATGACCTGACTCAGCTAAAGAAGGTCCACTCATCGGCAAAGAAGGCTGGTCTTGTTTGCTTTCTTGTGAAGGATGCTGGGCATACCGAGATCCCACCTGGCACTGAGACCGTTGTAGGAATAGGCCCGGGTCCAAGGAAGGAGATAGACAAGATTACCGGAGCTCTAAAGTTGGTAAACTGATAATCCATAAGTGTCATGAGCGGCTCCCTCTTCGATAGTACATGGTCACCCAAGTAGTGCTTTCACCGGAAGAACGCTCCGATTTAGTCTCAGAGTGCGAATCAATTAGAGGCCTAAGCGTTTGGCTTGACAATCTTAATCGCCGACCGGGTTTATCAGAAATCGATGCTAGACTGTCAGATCTTAACCCAAATATCGAGGCAATAGAGCGTTGCATCGGATACTCGGAAGAAGGCTATCAGAGAAACGTCATTAGCAAGAACGAAAATTATGAATTGGTGGCAATTTGCTGGTCTCCGGGTCAGGAGACCCCAATACACGATCATGTAGGGAGTGATTGCGCCTTTCTGATACTCTCAGGCACATGTACTGAAACAGTGTTTGAAACAAATGGCGAAGGACTCGCGACGCCAACCCTATCACGGGAGTATAAGCCAGGTGGAATTTGCGCGGCAGAGGAGGCTGACATTCACAGAATTTCAAACGAATCAAATGAAAATTTAATCAATCTCCATGTGTATACTCCGCCACTAAAGAACTTCAAGATTTATGCGCCACTAGAATCGCACTAGCGTTTCATCGCCATAAGCTGCATGGCTTGCTGTGCCCACATCATCTTTGACACTCTTCCCGGAGTGAACTCGATTGCGTCATTGATAACCTCAGCAGTAACTGGATCCATCCTAGAAAGCTGACCATAGGTATGAACTCCAAGAGCGTTAAGCTTCCTCTGGGAGAATTCATCCAGTCCCTCAATCTTTGTGAGGTCATCGGAATCCTCATCTTCTGCATCACCAATCTGAACCCAGTTAACTTGAACAGCCTTCAGTCTGACTCTCTCAATTATCAGCTGATCTCTTTCCATTAGGTCCGCTTTTAGATTCAATTCTGCCTCAAGGGCTTCCCTCTCGGCTCTCTGAGCCTGACTCTCGGTGGTGATTAATTGGTCTTCAGCAGACTTCATCTCCGTCTGAATCCTTAATATGTCCTCTTTGACTTTCTCAGACTTCTCTTCAACGTCCTTGGAGAACTTCTTGCTGTCTTCAATGTCTTTCTCAATATTCTTCTTCGTTTCCAGTGCCTTTTCGGCTTCGCTCTGGGTCTTAGCAATCTCCTTCTGCTTCGCTTTGACATCCTTCTCGAGAGATTTTGCAGCCTTTATTTCATCCTTCATCTGGGCCTTGACATCCATCATGGCCTCCTTCGACTCAGCAGCTTCCTCCTTCGCAGCTTCAAGGGCAGCTTGCCTTTCCTCCATCTGACTCTCAAGCTTCCCCTCGGCCTTCTCCCGCCTACCTCTAAGTTTCTCAAGCTCCTCTTCTGCCTTTGATTTTGCTTTACCTGACTTCTTAATCTGCTTCTCAGCAACCTTCTTTTCCATTTCGGCCTTTTTTAATTCAGCCTCTGCCTTAGCAGTGGCCTTCGCTTCCTTGGCCACATCTGCTCCAATGTGCTTCGCCTCGCTCAGAGCTTCCTTGGCTTCCTTTTGTGCATCCTTTGCAGCACTCGAGGCCTCCTTCGCCTCCGCCTTCAGCTCAGCTTCCTTTTCCCGCATTTCTTCTGGACTCAAATGAGATGAGCTCTGCGCTGCTTCAAGTGCTTCCTTAGCTTTCCTGGCCTGCTTCTCGGCAGCCTTACGTTCTGCCTTGGCTTTCTTAGCCTCAATTTCGGCCTTTGCCAGTCCCTTGGCTTCCTTAGCAGAAGCTTTCGCAGAAGCAGCCTTCTCTTTAGCAGCGGCCTTGGCCTCAGCTATGGCTTCCTTAGCAGCGGCCTTGTCTTCAGCAGTCTGTTGCTTGACCTCATCTTCGGATAATCCAGCAGGCTTGTCCTCGACTTTTTCCTCCTCTTCAGCCGGCTCTTCTTTCGGAGCTTTCTTTTTTGAGCTGACCTTTCCGTATTTGGATTGGAGCTTTTTGATCATTGTTCCATAGTCGCCATCGAATTTCTCCAGAAGCTTAGGAATGTTTGCAATTTGCTTAGAACGCTCAGGCTCTTCTAGAAACTCTTCATATGTTGCTTCGACCATCTTTGCCGCCTGTTCGGCAGTCGGTTGCTTCGCCACGATTTACTGGAGACAATCAATCACTTAAGGATTTGACCGAATTAAGCTTTGAACTTCAAGTTTGTATTCTTCAAAAACTTCCCTGAATAACTCCACATCTGAATCAAAGGTTTCGGGCAACAAAGGTCCGAATGAGAATCTGAAGAAGCGAGAATACGGAGTGACATAACCCGGGTCCTTTGAGTGTGGCCGGCCCATATCGCAATCCGCTGCGCACAATATAGCCGCACCATGTTCGAAGAGCCTCCTATTCAGCTCATCGCTTACCATTCCTTCTGGCAGCTCCAACCAATGATAGAATCCACCATTGCCCGTATAGACTCCCAGCCCCATATCCTTGAATGCCTTGCCATACCTCTCTCTTTGCCAGTTGTAATGCCCCTCTACAGCTTTCCGTGCCCTTTGAACACGACCAGCCTCTAGTAACTTAACGGCGTATAGCTGAGATGGATGGCTAACACCACCCATTCCAAAGCTAGAGAAGTTCGACAAAGTCTCGATATTCTTTCTGCTTGCAATTATCCAACCTATTCGAATTCCTGGTGATTGCAGGCCCTTGGTGCAGGCACCTGCAATAAACACATTGCTATTGTCCAGGTCACTGACGAATTCAATACCACTTACGGAAGGGGAATGAAACATTTCATACGCCTCATCAATCAATATCCCATTCCTCGGCCCTTCTGCCATTTTAATCAGCTCTCTTAGCTCTTCTCCCCAACGAGTTTGGCCAGAGGGGTTGTGGGGGTTGGAAATGATTGGCATCAGACTAGTTTTAGCATTAAGCCCAGTACGATCAAAATAGAGCTCGTTGCTAGGATGAAACCCATTTTCCTTTGTAAATGGGACAGTTCTGTAATCAGTCTTGGTTTGTTCCATTATATCCAGATATGCAGGCCACTCGATGCTTCCTATCCTCACCTGAACATGCGCTTTAAGGAATGCAAGGACAGTGTAAATACCGGGTCTACCTCCTGCAAAAATCATTACATTCTCGGGAGAAACCTCGGAGTTGTATTGAGAGTTATAGTATTCAGAGATCGCACTCCTCAATTTAGGATGGCCCCATGCCTTGGGATAGAATCGATCTTCCCATGTAACGTCTATGCTATCGGGAAGCGATGGACCACCAAACTTCTCAAGCGGAGTCGTTAGGGGGAATCCTTGTGACCACGGATGAGTCCCCTCAGTTCCCATGAAACTGCCAAATGTGTCCTTGAAGGCGTAAAGAGTCTCGTAAATTCCCATTGGTGGACAGTTTTCAGAGAGGAAAGACTCTACCCCCTTCGCCTGCTCTGCCATGACCGGTCGTGAAGGAAGTCGCAAATTAGTTTGACCATCCCCTTACAAGTTAAGTCAATGGGAAAAAAGCGTTAAGTCCCATGGATGAATACGTATGTCATGCGATACCCGTCAATTACAAGGGCAACCCCAATCATTCTGTCCCTTGTTCTTCTGGGAAACGCCTTCCTACCTCTTTCTTATTCAGATGAGCTAAACCAAAAGGGCGACTCCATAGCTAAGGTTTCAGCAAATGAGAGCTATACCGGTCTAGAATTTCTAAATGAAGAAAATCTTTCTTCTGCTCTTTATGGTATTGTCGACAATCACACGGCATTGGATTATTCGATTGTCTGGGAAGCATTGACTGAAATAGATGAGGATCCGGCAAACTCATCGAACGTCTTACTATTCTATAGTAGGAGATCCCATTCAGAGAATGACACATGTGGTAATGGGAATGAATGCTCCGACCAATCTTGGAACCGTGAGCACTTGTGGCCCCAGTCTCATGGCGATTTCGGTACGGACACAGAGAATATTGCTGGAACTGATCTTCATGCCATCAGACCAGTAGACAACACGATCAACTCGGCAAGAAGCGATAGAGACTTTGATAATGCAGATAGCCAACACTCGGAATGCATCGACTGCAATTACTCTTGGGATGCATGGGAACCACCAAATGAAATCAAGGGAGATGTAGCTAGATCATTGTTCTACATGGATTTGAGATATGATGGATTTGGAAATGAACCAAACCTGTCCCTGGTCGATGCCTACACTTCCCCATCAACCGTCAACGGAACCTTTGGCGTGAAATGCACATTGTATTCGTGGCATATCTCAGATCCAGTCACAATTGAAGAGAGGGCAAGAAACGATCGAGTTGAGCTCTATCAAGGAAATAGAAATCCATTTGTCGATAGGCCTGGTTTCATTCAGAAAATTTGGAGTGACGATTGTGGAATCCCCAACTCATTGAATTGTGATTTAGGTAGTTATTTTTCATTCGTTTCTGGATTTTGCAAAGTTGCTGAGCCAGGACGCTTCACTACTGAGAACGCATTCTCTCAAACCCTTTGCACTCCCGGTACATGGCAGGATCAGGCAGGACAAACCTCTTGCATTGAAGCTCAGGAGGGACACTTTGCATCCGAATATGGTTCAATCAACGAGACCCCTTGTTCACCCGGTACTTGGCAAAACTTGACAGGACAGCAATCTTGTAATGACGCGTTACCTGGACACTACGTCGAACAACCAGGATCCACAATGATGAATCAATGTTCACCGGGAACATATCAACCAGAATCGGGTCAAATTTCCTGTATTGTGACCCAACCTGGAAACTTCTCCACAACAGGATCAATTCAGCCAATCTCCTGTGAAATAGGAACATTTCAATCAGATCCCGGTGCAGATCATTGCACTGAAGCTCAACCAGGGCACTTCGTCAACTTATCAGGGGCTACCTCCCAAACCCAATGTTCGGAAGGGTCATTCTCAGCTGAGGTAGCCCAGGGAAACTGCACCGAAGCGGAACCAGGTCATTTCGTGGATTTCGATGGAGCGTCATCTCAATCCCCATGCTCATCCGGTTCATTCCAGCAGAATTCCGGACAAGTAGACTGCGATCCAGCCCCCCCGGGACAAACAGTTAGCCTAGATGGCTCTTCGTTGGCCGAACCCTGTTCCCCTGGTACTTACCAACCAAATTCAGGTAGAACCGTTTGTTTCGACTCCTCTCCTGGATATTACGTAAATGAAACAGGATCTTCTAGTCAAACTGCATGCCCACCGGGCCATTTTCAGTCAAATCCAGGGGAGTCAGAATGCGTTCAGGCGTCATCTGGTAGTTATGTGCCAGATGCTGGATCAGCTGCCCAGACCCCCTGTCCTCCCGGTTCCTTTCAATCGTCCTCGGGACAGAGTGGTTGCATAGATGCAATGCCAGGGCATCATGTTCCACAAGAAGGGGCAGTTTCTCAGAGCACCTGTAGACCAGGAACATTCCAAACTGAGACCGGCGCAGATGCGTGCCAAGAATCAACTCCAGGTCATTTTGTACAGGGAACAGGCTCTCCATCTCAGACTCCCTGTGAACCAGGAACATATCAAGAAGCCCCGAATGCAGAGTCTTGCATTCCAGCGGACCCTGGCTTCTACGTGCCCGAATCAGGCTCAATTGAACAACTCAAGTGTCCCTCTGGTCAATCGCAGGAACTTGCTGGGCAAAGCAGTTGCAAAAAACCCAAGAGGCCTCTGTGGCTAACCATTGTTATTTTCGCTGTCCCCACCATCATTCTAGGGACCATGGCCGCAGTACATCTTTCAAAGCGTCAGAAAGGTAAATCCAAGGGCAAGAATCGTTCCTACATGTACGCTGAAGATATGAGAAGAAGAACTTAGTCCAACAGCATCAGTTATCAAATAAATCTTCTTTGATTCAAATGTGCGGGACTATCCAAGCGATCGAATTGATTTGAGGAGCGACACAGTTACCCAGCCAACACCAGGGATGAGAGAGGCGATGGCAAATGCAATTGTCGGGGACGATGTCTTGGGTGATGATCCCACTGTAACCGAATTAGAACATCGAATGGCGCAATTACTAGGAAAGGAAAGGGGACTATTAATCCCCTCTGGAACTATGTCCAATGCAACGGCTATCAGGGCCCAGACAGAACCGGGGGATGAAATTGTGACTGAGAGAAATAGTCATATCTACATCTATGAGGGAGGGGGATTCGCTGCCTTGTCAGGGACTTCTGTCGCATTGGTGAAGGGAAACCTAGGGATCATGGAGCCAGATGAAGTTTCCAAGGCAATCAGGAAGGGAGATGGGAGCCTCGGGCACTATCCGAACGGATCGATGGTTTGCGTTGAGAATACTTCAAACAGAGGGGGAGGTACTTGCTATCCACTTTCAAAATTAGATGCTATTGCTGAAATAGCCAGAGAAAATAGTTGCAGATCACATTTGGACGGGGCTAGAATTTTCAACGCTTCAATAGCAACCGGAGACGACGCGTCCCGAATTGCCAAGGGCTACGACTCTGTTTCAATTTGCCTAAGTAAGGGACTTGGAGCTCCGATTGGCAGCGTTTTAGTCAGCTCTGAAGAGACCATAGAACGAGCATACAGATGGCGAAAGATGTTCGGTGGAGGGATGCGCCAAGCTGGAATAATTGCAGCAGCGGGAATCTTTGCACTTGAGAACAATATTGAGAGATTGAATAGTGATCACAATCGTGCACGGAGGTTGGCAGAAGCAATATCACAGATGCCCGAATTTTCCGTAAATATCAAACAAGTCCAAACAAACATGGTCTATGTGACTTGCAAAGATGGGGATTCTGATGGCTTAGTCTCTAGGCTTTCCAACCACGGAGTCGATATTCTCGCCATCGATGAAACTTCAGTCAGAGCAGTAACGCACTTACACATAACCGATGACGATATAGAAAGAACGATTGAAGCATTCAGTTCATCCCAATAATCCGCAAGCATTCAATATCACTCTTCCTTGGGATGCCCATGCAATCGCGGCTGGCACTAGTGCTAACCATCTTACTTTTATTCCCTATTCACGCCAATGCATCCACTGACGGAACCGACTCACTAACATGGGACGAAGCTAGAGAGGGGGTTATTGGAGGGGCTATTGGGGGGCTCACCCTACCATTGCCAATGAACTCGACGAATGCCTCAATTGCAATGGATGTAGCAAGCTTTCCACAAGTTATCGAGGTATATACAGCCACATGGTGCACCAATTGTGTCCAAACGGAGAAGATTTTGAATCAGGTTATCGATCAATCTAATGTAGTTGTGATAAATTATCACAAATTCAAATTCGAACCAGAAGACCCCTTTGGAAGCAATGAGACCGATGATCGATGGGAATTAATTTACGGCGCCACATCGACAACGGTGGGCTTTTCTCCTAGATTGGCCCCGACTACTGTTTTCGACGGCGAACGGCTTCATTTAGGAACTAGGCCAAAGTCCTCTAGCATCAGTAGCGATTATAGCCAATCTATCTCTGAAGGGTCAAGCCATCCATATTCCGGCAATGCCTCGTTTTCTTTCTCCCGGTCGTCCGCATCCAGTCCGAACTCTGTAGATTTCTCATGGAATGCTGATAATCTGATTCATGATTGCGTGACGGACTGCCAATTGCATACCCTGACACCTTGGATAATGTTTGTAGAAAAAGTTGCAAGCTTTCCAGAAGGCTCAAACGGCAAGGGAAATTATTCTAATATTCTAATGGATACAATTCAACTTCCTAGCTCCCAAGGAGAAATTTCAGTGACAATACCTGATGCATGGGATGGGGATGATATTTCAGCGGTTCTAGTATTTGATTGGGATATTTCAACTTCCAAGACCACTTCTGACAGGCTAGTCCCAGCACCGGGAGTTTCCTTGCTGACATGCCTATTAGCCATCTTGGTGCCGAAGCGCAACAATCACATGCCCATCTAATTTAGTAGTATTTTGGGTTGGGTTGAATAACCGCCGCCTTCCATGGCGAATGCTCAGAGATGATTTGATGCCGTCTTCAGAATTTCCAATCACAAGTGAAGAGGTGAATATAGGAAGCATTCCAGATTGGCTTCAAGAGCAAATAAGCCTACAATCACTAAATCCAGGAATGATAAATTCCGATTTACCTGGTAGGATTATGATAATTTATCCAAATGAAACCTCACGCCGCGAAAATTTAGCCAATATCGGCTTATCGGGGGCTATTGATACAAACCTGCACCATACAATTGAGTCACTGGCAATCTCGCTACTTGCAGATTTCAGATTTCCCAGGATAATTGCAAATGACGGTCCGTACGAAGCAATTCTTCACGCTGAGTGCTTCAAGGAGTCATCCAGATTGGGATTTCCAATCATTAATCCAATTCCCGAAATGAATTGGGGAATAGGAAAGACCCGTTCTCTGGCAAATCTTTTCTCTCAGCTTTCCAGAGAACTAGCCTTCGACGATTGGGAAGGGCCCGGAATCACAACTTTCGTACGTATCATCAGAAGACTGGAGAAAAAGCTTGGAGGAACTCACCCAGACATGGTTTTTCCTCGAATAATTAAAGAAATAAAGAAGGGAAGGGAGCCATTTAGCATCTCGGACATTGATGGCATAGTCCTATTGGATCATGCCCCAGGGATTTGCAAATCACATTCAGAGATGATTTTGCAGCTTTCAAGACTGAGACCAGTTCACCAGCTGACATATCCTGGAAATTTTAGACTTGGGCATCATGGCATATTATTAGTTGACGAACACCCAATCAGAAATCCAGAAGATCTTCCCGAGTGGCTCATTTCATCGGGTAGGGGCCATGAACAGGAAAAGTCCAATGTGAGCAGGGTTTTCGTAAAAAAGGAGGCACATTCGTTTGATGCCACTATAAAAATCGTAGGTGAGAGGCTTTCATCCAATTCTGAAGACAGGATTGTGATTATCGATCCCGCAATCGATGAAAATAGAGAAAAATGGATACGTCTTTTATCGCACCTAGGGGTCTACGTTCAACAAAAAAGGAAGAGACTCGCCTCAAACCCACTTGCTCATTGGATACTGTATTTGGTAAACCTGCCCCATGGCTCAGATGCATTCTCACTCGCCAGACTCAGGGCGCTCTCTCTACAAAAATCAATTACTCCCTTTGAAATCAAAAACAACCATCCATTAGGCAACTCAATTAGACCTATCGCAGAACCAGAGCTATTGACAAATCTAGCGAGACAAGAACACATTCTAGGGGGTCCCGGTACATTGGAAAGATGGCTTTCCACAATGTCCAGAGCACCTTCGGATGAAAAAATTGGCTTGCAGAAAGAATGCACACAATGGTGGATATTATGCCTTGCCAACTCTCTCCGGCCAATTCTCTGCGATGAAGACAGGAAAGCCCTAGATGATGAATCATTTAGCCTTGGGTGCTTTTCAGGTAGAAAGCTACCTCTTTCCGAAAGCGAACCGACAGGTGATGGATGGCTAATGAAAACACTAGGTTCTATTGATGTAGAATCAACAATGGAAACTTTCGATGGAACAACAATCTTGCCCGCTTCTGTAATTCAGATGATTTGGAGGAATCAGACCATTCTTAGGGAAATGCAAGCAAATGCAGAACAAGAAGCACCGGTGTCTGGGAAATCATGGGTCACAGAATTCAATTCTCTGTGCCAACAATCAACCATCAAATCACACGGGGCCAAAGTATCAGGAAGAGTTCGTATTTTGGAACCAAGTGATGCACTAGGTTGCAGCTCGGAGCTTACTATTCTTGCAAACACTTCCAGCTCTTCTTGGAATCTAAAGCCTCGCAAAGTACCATTCATCGGGGACAAAGAGAGGTTTTCCATGGAAATTCTTAGTCCAGACACACCTATTCGTGATGCTAGACACTATCTTCATCACATTTTATTTTCCTCTCCCGAAGTAGTAATCTTCGACTCTTCTGAAGATGAAGCTAATCCACCCTCAGCTCCAATCAGGGAATGGGCAAAATCACTTGGAGATGACTACTCTAATACGGAGTTTTTCTCATTAGAGGGCGCATTGCAATTGCCTCGGGAACTCCGACAGTTAGATGGCAAAAACATCCAACAAAATAACCCGCCATTGCGAAAACCACTCAATCCCAGTGCCCTCACGATTGGATTGGACCCTAGTCTTCAACATGATAGGCAGAGGAGGCAACCAGTACGAATACAGGGGGATGGATACCTCCCATCCTCAGCGATCCCAAGGTTACTCAGCATCGATAGAGCAAGTCTTAGCGCTAAGAAACAGGAAGGAATTTTAGAACCAAGAAGCAATCCAAGATGGCCAGTTGTAGGTGGAATCACCAAGAGCGGCAAGCATTCGGCAACAATCGATCCAAGACCATTCAAACCAAGTCCCAGCGGATCCAAAGTAAGCGATTCAAGGCATGGCCACTCAGCCGGTGCCGAACAAAAGGTAAGAATTTGGTCACCAACAAGGCTCCAGAAATGGCTCGATTGTCCACGGATGGGTTGGCTTTCCAGCGGTCTATTAGCGGACGGTGATGATGACATCGATGAAGAAATTGATGGCAGGACTCAGGGAAATCTGCTACACATGGTTCACCATGACCTAATTTCCAGAGTACTCCAAGTTCCCATGGGGGGCGAGAAAGAGACACCCAAGGGAAATAATGGATTTAGCATATCCCGATCAAATTTTAGCGAAGCTCAACTGATGCAGATGGCATTAGAGTCATTAGATAGAAGGGCCCCTTGGTTGGAGAGAACTGATGCAGTTGCCACCCATAGCCTCCGATCTCTGACTGGGATGACTATTGGGCAATGGGACTCTTGGTTGGCGGAGCCAACACCCCTGCCTTTCAGCGGCAGAATAGGCTCTATTGTCTCATCCGAGTCTTTCTGTGCCGACTCAGCTCCAATTTCATTGGAGTGGAGTACTGATAATTTCCAGTTAGGTGGTTTGCAGATCTCCCTCCCTTCCGAGCTCACCGGTGATGAGGCTCTCGAACCAATAAAAATTAGGGGATTTATTGACAGAGTGGATCTTCTACCATTTGATACAAAAGCGGAGAAATGGATCGATGAAGAAGGCGATTTAACCATCGCCCCAATCAGGATTCATGGTTCTGGTTGGAAACCAAGGCGGATTGTAGCCATAAGGGACTTGAAGACTTCTTCATCTGGATCACCTAGAAAAAGACACATCAGAGGACTTCTAGAAGAGCTACAACTTGCATTGTACTCCAGAGCTTGGGAAGAGGCCCATCCAGGAGATTTAGTAGTGGCAGCTGGGATCTCCATCTTTGGACATAAATCTGAACACTTCCTCGAAATTTCTTCTGACTATTCGATCCGACTGGACAAATTGAATTTGGGGAATCGTACGACAATTACCTCCAATCTTCATAGGTTTGCAGATGAGTCCCCAGAATCGTCAAGTAATCATTTCAGGGCATGGATGGCTCAAAGAATTTCAGTCGCCCTAAAGGTAGCCTCTAGGGCAGAAGGGGGTATGGTCCACCCTACTCCCTCACCAAGCGTCTGTAGTTACTGCCCGGTAAGTAGGACATGTAATGTAATGGAAAGAGGCGATTTTCAATGAGGCTAAACACAGCTCAACGTTTGGCGTTGAATATAGACTCCCACATTGTGATAGATGCTGGAGCAGGTACGGGGAAAACCAGCACAATAGTCAATCGAGTCATCGAGCACTATCTATCAGAAGATCAAAGGGCCACTCGGTTACTCCCTAAACCAACTCGTCCAAATACACTACGAGGGGGCTCACTATACTCGGTACCCTCCGAAAGGATCGATCTCCGTGAATGGGGGGGAATGCTGCCCGGAGAAGTCGTTCTTCTAACATTTACCAACAGGGCCGCAGATGAGATGAGAGACAGACTTAGTAGAGAGATTTCCAGACTAAGACCAGGTCCAATAGGAGACGATGGCAACATTAGAACCGATCCAAGACTAAGGAATGAGGGTTTTATAGAGCAACTAATGATGCTTCTGGAGGATGCTCCAATTGGGACCATCGACTCATTCCTAAGTCAACTAGCATTGCCATACATGGGGAGGCTTGGAGATACACTGAGCAAAGACAATGTAACTGATACAGGGAGGAATATGCTAGTAGAATCGGCGCTCAGCACTATTTGGAGACTGCCAAACTCCCCATCTAAACTGGGAGATGCCGTGGATGCCGGCATTCCAGCTCAAATTGCTTCTGATTTCCTCTCCGCTAGAGATAGACTATCTCGAAATTATTCCGGGACAAGAGCTGCCTCTCGGTTACTGAGAGGCCTAGCCTCAAAATCGATATTCATCGATGAAGTAATCAGGAAGGTTACTGGGGACGACGGACAAATAGACTCAGAATTGCTACTTTACCAGGTATTGCAATCAATCGATGAATCAGAAATTTCTGAATTTTCCTCAAGCTTACATTCCATAGTCTCCTATATTTGTCAGATTTTTAAGAGTCACATTCAATCGCCTTCTTCGGTTGGATGGCCGGGAGTCTCTCGAATCTCCAGTTTGGACCAATTAGCCTCCAATGGGCCTCCAGAGGGAAAATGGGCGAAGCTTCGCTGGATGGGGCAAGTTTTGATTTGCACAGTTTCCCAGTCTAGCCTCATGGCGAAAAGGATGACATTCTTTCCAAGAAATCACTTCCCACGAGACTCATGGGATTCAGGGGCGGATAGTTATTCGAAGATCAAAGATAGGACCACCAAAGAGAGCTTCCTAAAGTCATTAAAGGAGCAAATCAAAACTTTCGATAGACTTTGGTCTACCAGGAGGGGCCAACTAATGCTGCACTTTGTCCGTGCCGCAATAATTCTAGATAATACAGAACCACCCGGGTCTCCAAATAATTGGGAGGGGCCTAGTAGCCCAGTACCTATCCATATCCCAGATAGACCCGCCAATTCAAAGGAGAGGTTTCACTTCTCTCTTGAATCAGAAGTCAGAAATCTCAGAGACCTGTATCTAATTCATCTCGGATTCCAAGGAGTACTGAAGAAGCTCAAGGATGACGATGAATTGCATGATTTCGATGATATGCAGAATATGGCAGCAGACTTGCTTCTAGTAAAATGCCCAGATGTCTGCAGATCTTTCTATCATCCAAAAATCCAGATTGCTCTGGACTCTATTGGTGAAAGTCCTTGGAGGGACGATCATATTTCTAGGGCCTTCGAAATCTTATCAGAACTTGAGAGCAAACCAGAGGAATCAGGTATTTCTTCACCGATTCTTGCAGCAATTAGAACAGATCTTGAAGATAGGCATAGGTTATTGCTGGAGATTAGAAGGAGATACCGGGCCTTCATTATCGATGAGGCCCAAGATAACTCCCCTCTACAGTGGAGAATACTCTCTCGTCTTTGGGGTCCAAGGGAGACGGAGAGTAATGAGCTACCAATTCCAGATACTCCATGGCAGCCTACAGTTTGTTATGTGGGAGACGTAAAGCAGAGTATATACGCTTTCAGACAGGCAGAAGTCAGCGGCTTCGTGGAATTTTCGCAGACGCTCCGAAGTATCAATGTCCATGAACTGAATAGCATACCAGAGCTTACAAGAAAGCCTGCAATAAGGCGGGAATCACATAGTAGGGACCCCCGTAACGATCATACAATTTCCATTGCGAAGGCATCCGAGTACATGGAAAAAGGAGGTAGGGACCTAGTATCTTGGATACCATTTGACTCGACTGACAGAGAATTGCAACCACCAAGCCTCTCAGAAATCAAAAACAGGAAAGAGGGCATGATATCACTTCGAGTGAATTACCGTACCGCTGGCGGTCTACTTAGCAAGATGAATGAATGGTGGGAGGATGTTTTCTCCAGCAGGCATCATCTATTGAAAGGTGGGGACTTCTACGCCTCCCCCCAAGTTCTAGAACCATCCCCAGAAAATAGAAAGAAACAGGGTTCAATTGAATGGATTTGTCCAATTGACAACGATCAAGAAAATGATGCGCCATCCGATCTAAGCATTTACCTAGACCCATTCGATCTCGGGGAAAGAAACCGCCTTGAGGGTCAGGCGATGCTAATCGCAATGAGGGTTAGAAGTCTTATTGACGCCTCGCAGATCCAAGTTTGCTCACCAGATGGAAATTGGCATAAATCAGTAGAACAAGAATCAGTAAATCCCAGCGACATAATGATCCTACTACCAAACAGGGTAAAAATCAGAGACATCCTCGTTAGGCATCTCCAAGGTCTTGGAATCCCAGTACAAGTTGACCTTGAAGGCAATCTACTTGAAAGACCTACGGCAATTGCACTGGAAGGGCTATTACAATTTGTAGCTAGACCGAACTCTAAGCATAATGCAGCTTGGGTAGCCAGATCTTGCTTGATTGGATTGAATGATGAACAGTTGCAGAGGTTTCTAGGAGAATCAGAAAAAGACATCAATCTCCTTCAGAAGTTAGCAAGTCATTGTTCCTCAGAAAGTCAAAGAAATCTTGTTTCTAGATGGAACCACTTAGAATCATCCCTCAGTTTAATAGAACTTCTTGAAGAGACAATAGATCAATCTGACCTCCTTGTTGCATATCCAGATGACAACTCTAGACAGGATGCAGAGCAATTCATGGAAATTGTACACAAACTATCTTCCGAGGTCGGGGGAGACCCAATTATACTTGCAGATCGAATAAAGGAGCTCCGGGAGAGCAGAACTTCCCCCATTGTGTCCCAGATGACCCCCGAAAGTGAAGCTGTCCGACTAATGACCATTCACAGTTCGAAGGGTCTGGAATCCAAAATCGTGATCATTGCTGATGTTTTCTCAAATAGGCAGACAAATATGAGGAATGAGCAGAATAGCAGGTTGATAGTTACTCCAGAATTATTCGCTGGCCATCCAAATCCATGGCCCTCCGAAAACAATGCGCCAAAATCGGCTATCTGGCAGCACGTTTCAGTTTTGCAAAGCGCAAGGAAGGATGCCGAAGCTAGAAGACTACTCTACGTCGCTTCAACCAGGGCAGAAGAGAAGCTAATTATCGCAGGCTCGCCAAAGGGTACAAAGTGGATTGAAGGTCAGGGGATCCTATTCCCATGGACATATGATTCCTCAATCCCTCAACTTGGACAGATGTGGGCGGAGTCTCTTCGACAGGGATCAATAAGAAGAGGAGAGAAAAATTCTCAATGGCTATTGGGTAACTCCGACTCTTCAGAATCAACCACTCCAAACTCAGGAAATTGGATTATCGATCCTCAATCAATCAGAGAAAACGCATTTATCGATCGAGATGGCAATAATGGAGGAATAACAGTTATTCACCATCCAGAATGCTTTACTGATTACAAGAAAACTTTGGAAAGAATAACGACTCCATTACAAAGGATCGAGGCCATTGACCGGGCATCTCGTACCAACTTAGCTCTGCATGGGGCCACCCCAACATCAAGTGTGAAGGACTCGACTACCAGCGTTCGAATCAAGCCAAGCAACCTCCCTATATTCAATGAATGCGCTAGAAGGCAATGGTTGGAGACTATAGGGGGATTAGAAATGGAACCAGTCATACCTTGTTCTGATACAAAATCAGTGTATAGCAATAAAATGAATTTGACCCCAGCTGAGTTCGGAACAATATTTCACAGAATCATGGAAATAGGAATTGGAAGTCCGGTATTAGGCAAGACAAAACTTACCTGCCAACTTCCTAATTCTTGGACTAAAGCCAGCAAGAACCGCATTTTGGATCAGGAGCTTCACAGAACGGTATTTGAGGAATTACTACCACCTTCAGCCAATCTACATGAGGTCGAAAAAATAGTTGCAACAATGTCAGAAAGAATTCTAGATGGGAAGATTGGGAAATTTACTGAGGGCAAACAAGTCGATGGCCAATTATTAGAGGGTCTAAGGACAGAAATGCCATTCCATATTAAAATCCCGACTCAATTCAATACAGTCGAAAGAAACACCTGGAGCCCAGAGGGGATCGAAACTCTTGCGAGATTCGATACGACCAACGTTGAAATGAGTGGGTTGATTGATCTAGTTATTTGCTCAAGAGACGATGAAGGAAACTCAGCGATTAGACCCATAGACTTGAAGACTGAGGGAACCGACTCAATCCTCGATTTAGCTGATAATGAGCTCCTTGCAACAATTGGCAAACTAGAACAGGGACCAATGTCAAAGGCAGAAAAGAAGATTCTCAAGGAACATAGACTGCAACTCTCCCTCTATCATCTCGCATTGAAACTCTCTGAGAAGGACAAGGAAGATGCAGGAATACCGCATAGGAAAGTCCTCCCTCCTGCAATACTTATAGGCGTCAGTGGAAGACTGATTGAGTATCCTGAGAAGATGCTTGAAGAAGCACTCTCCGAATTACAATCATTGCTGGCAAGATCAGCTATAATTTCCCTCTCATCCCATGTTCCAATCTCAAAATTTCCCCGCCTCTCCGGAGAACCGGCAGTAGCATGTAATAAATGCCCATTTAGCTCGGGCATCAAGCCAATTTGCGGTCCTGCTGATTAATTTGACTAGTCGAAGGGTCCATGAGCAACGACTCGTACAAGGCAACATGGACGAATACTTGCAATCGTTGATGAGAAGAAGTGATGAGATTTGGGAGGACTCAATTATACCAAGCCTGTCCGAATTTATCGAAATAAAGGCTCTTTCACCACTCTTTGAACCTAAATGGGCTGAACTTGGCGAACTCGACAAAACAATAGAGCTCTTCTGCCGTTGGCTGGACGATCAAGGAATATCTGGAATGAAATATCAGACTCATAGGATTGGCGACAAATCCCCGGTTCTACTGGTCACTATAGATGGAACAGGGCCAGGAGAGGTGGTTTTCTACTCCCATTTGGATAAACAACCTTCCAAACCAGAGCTCTGGTCTGATGGTTTGCACCCCCTAAAGGCAGTTAGGAGGGACCCTTGGTTATACGGCCGCGGATCAATTGATGATGGGTATGGTGGATACCTGTGTGCTACTTCCGTTCGGCTGCTACAGGAGGCCGGAACCCCGCATCCAAGGTGTACATTCCTAATCGAAACTTGTGAGGAGTCAGGATCCTTTGATCTCCCCCCATATCTTGATGCTCTTTCTGGGGATCTCGGAAATCCAGATATGATTGTTGTAATGGACAGCGGAGGACCTGACTATGATCACATCTGGATGACGGAAGCCCTACGAGGTTTGGTATCAGGAACACTTTCGGTCAAGGTTTCCCATGAGGGAATTCACTCTGGAAACTCCGGAGGTTCCATACCCTCCTCCTTCAGAATCATAAGGGAGCTGTTGGATAGGGTGGAAGACTCAGAAACTGGTGAGGTAATGATTCCAGAGATGCACGTGGAAATAGGAAAAGACGTACAGGCAAAGGCAATCGCTCTCGCTGAGGTGGTGGGAGGAAGTATCTGGGAGCAGTTTCCAACTGTTGATACCCTAGTTCCAGTAGCTAGAACAACTGAAGAGATGATTATTGCAATGAACTGGAAACCCACACTCTGCGTAATTGGCGCAGATGGAATTCCACCAGTCCAAGTAGCTGGCAACGTGCTTAGAACCAATACAGATCTGAAACTGAGTTTCAGAATCCCCCCCGGAGTCGATTCGGAGGAAGTAATTTCAATCATCAAGGAAACGTTGGAGACAGACCCTCCATTCGGTGCAGAGGTTTCCTTCACGCCCGACTCTTGCGCAGATGGTTTTCATGCCCCTCCTTTGCATGGTCCGGTCAGAGATATCATTCATCAAACTTCATTGTCATTAACGGGACTGCCCCCTCTGGCTACTTGGACTGGTGGTACAATCCCATTCATGGCAATGATGCAGCGAAAATATCCAGAAGCTATGTTCCTATGCACAGGATCTTCTGGACCAGGAAACAACGCCCATGGGCCCGATGAAAAATTGCACATACCTTCTTCAAAGAGGCTAACGGTTGTACTTTCCTCGACAATTTCTGCGATTTCAGACTCCTCAGCATAAGCTCATCTGATGAGCTATAATGCCGCCGAGATTATATCAGTTGGACCAGTGGATGGTCTTGATGAGTCAGGACGGCGAACCAACTGTTTCTGCCGATTCGCGATTAATGGAATTGGAGAATCAGGCCGGGAAGGACAAGGAAGCTCTTGAGAAGCTACTTGTTGCGTATCAGAGTGCAGAAGGCGAATTATCTGCCTTGAAGTCAGAAATAGAAGTCCTGAATAGGGAAATTGTCGACAAGGAAATAGAGAAGGAGGGCCTTGAGTCACTACTCTCAGAGAAGGATCTGAAGATTAGAGACATTGAAGTCCAGAATGCCAAGTCTAAGAAGACCATCGAATACTTGGAACCAAAGCTCGAAAAGACCCAGGAGATGCTCAATCGTGAAGAGGCAAGAACCGGGCGAATAATGGATGTAGCCGAAGAACTCCACGAGTCAAATAAGACAGCAGAGGCCGAACTAGCAGCACGTGATGATTGGTATGTACAGCACATGCAACTCTTCGAGGATCTAAACCAAGCAATCCAACTCAGGTATGAGATGATTGATAGAGCAATTTCTGCAGCTAAGGAGATAGCTGCAAAGAGTGACACATTCAGGGAGCAGAGAGAAGCAGTAATCGACGCTATCAAGGAACGTGATGATGAAACGTCCGAGGAATCACAAGTAGAAAGTGACGAAGAGTAGGAAACGGACAACTCTAGTCAATTTTCCTTAGCAATCCAGCTTCCGAATCAGCTTTCTTTGCAACTTTTATGCCTTCTTCAAGATCAACAAAAATGAATAATACCCATCCCATAATGATTACGAAAATTACACTCACTAAACCCATCCTACTTCCCATAGTTGCCGCACAAATAGCGTATACAATCGGGCCAATCACCGCTGCTGCCTTTCCAATAAATCCGTAGAAGCCAAAAAATTCAGCCGTTCTTGAAGTGGGTGTGAGCATGGTGAACATGCTCCTTGCCTGAGCACCAGCGGTCCCCATCACAGTACCAACCATCATCCCAAGCAAAATCCATTGGGAGCTAACACCGAAATCCAAAGGGCCCCAAACATTGTCTCTGAGAAAGTTAGGCCACCAATCTGCCAATTCTCCCTCAATTATTGTTGGATGCTCTTCACCCACTGATCTATTCCCGTCCAGAGGGCCACCATTAAATGAAAATGAAAATCTATGCCTAGTCATCCCGCTCATTTCCTCAATCAACCCCTCTCCTTCAATTACGGTTATATCTTCAGAAACAATGTCATCCTCAACCCAATGCTCTTCAATTTCTGAATCAATGAAAGACTCGAATAAGTATTCCATGAATGAGATGCGGAATTCACCATCCCCTTCTCCTGACTTACTCAACCATCCCTTCACACCTTTTCCATAAAGGGTAGAAAGCTCATATTCTCCATTTTGCTCGTTGTAATCGTATTGGAAATCATACCTATCATGATCATCAGCTAGTTCGAGTGGTGCAAAACCTACAGCCATTACTGCCACTAGCGAGAATACTGCTAGAGACATTGCTAGAACTCTCTTAGTACCGAATCGAATTGCTAACTTACCCCCCACAATTGTCATTGGAATTGCCGTGACATTAACCATCAGAAGTAAAACAAAATTCATTTTAGGATCAATTCTCAATACTGAGTCTCCAAATGCAGTTGCCATTCCACCTATGGTGTTTAATCCGTCGTAGAATAGAAGATACGAACCTAGGAAGATCGCTAGGATCCTAAACCTCCTAATCTCGCCTATGGTTTTTCTAACTTCTACTAAACCATCAGCAATAGCTTCAGTCACAGATTCATATTGTTTGATATTGGATATTTCCGGCTCTGGTGTATCCCTGAAAAGCGGCAAACCAAAACCGAACCACCACATGGCACTTGTAACAAAAATGAAACTCAAAGTCCAAGGACTCCAAGGACTTGAAAAACCAAAGAAGCCGGTATTACCCACTATTAGATGAATTACTAGGATTAGGGAACCCCCGGCGAAACCATATGCGTATCCCCAGCTAGATACATGATCCATTGTCCTTCTATCTGCAAGATATGGCATAAATGAAAAATAGATTACATTTCCACCAGCAAAACCAATGTTTCCGATTACGAGACAGAAAGCTAGTAGTTTGTAATTTGAGTCACCTTGGATATGCGGTGCAATGCCCATCAATGCAGTAAAAAAAACTCCCACAATCATATATGCCCAAAGTATCTTCTTTTTGATTGGCATCCTATCCGCAATTGCGCCCAACACTGGACTGGAAATTGCGACAAATAGGCTAGCCATTCCCAGAATTATCGCATAGAAAGTATCCCCTGTAATTTCAAGGCTACCTATCTTGGAACCACCACCAGTTGATAACTCGAACATGCTCGATAGAAGCTGGGGAACTAGGACAGTTACTACCGTCAGAGAGAAAGCTTGGTTCGCCCAATCATACAAATACCAGCCTTTCAAAGCCCTTTTCGAACTTTCATCCATTCCTTCAATTATCTCGCTAACATTCTCTTGATGTCCTGAACCACCTTGATTTTCTGCGAGCATAAATGTACGAATGAGTTAGCTTGGTTAATAATATCCCATATTTTTTCAACATTTTCGAAATCCAATTAGGCAAGATGAAGTGTAAGGGGATTAGCGCAATCCATGGCAAACGCAACCGGTATTTTGGGAAATGACTCAAAGGCAGTCAAAATTCATCATCTCGTCAAGGCACCTGAGAATACCCCAGAGTCCATTTCGTTCAGAGAATCATGGGATGCTACAAAACCAGTCACCGTTTACAAGACTCCCGAAGTTCTACCTGATGGCTCTATTTGTACTGCTGCCACCGTGATTTTTAGAACAAAGGGATGCGCTTGGTGGTGGAAATCCGGTTGCACTTTCTGTGGATACTTCAATGATGTAAGAGATGACGTTTCAGAGTCTGAAATGTTCATGCAGTGGGAGGATGCCAAGGAAAAAACCAATAATTTCGAAGACTGTAATATGGTGAAAGTTTACACATCAGGCACTTTCTTTGAGGATAGAGAAAATCCCATTAGATGGCAAGAAGCAGTACTTAGAGAGACCTCGAAGATGGGAAAACACCTTGTCATTGAGGCTCAAGCTCAGATGTGTACCCCGAAGAAGATTGCATGGGTGGCAGATCACCACCCTGGATGTACGGTAGCAATTGGGTTGGAGGCATATGATGACACTGTGCTGAGATTTCACATAAACAAGGGATTCTCGATTAAGCAGTGGCATAAAGCAGTGAAAATGCTTAGGGAAAATAATCTACGAGTGAAGACCTATTTGTTGTTTAAGCCACCTTTCATGTCCGAGTATGACGCACTAAAGCATACAACTTCGTGGTTGAAGGAAGTTGCACCCTACTCGGACGAAGTTTCCGTCAATCCGATGAACATTCAGAAGAATACAATTGTTGATCGCTTGTTCAGAAACCGCGAATATAGGCCACCTTGGCTTTGGTCACTAGTGGAAATGATAGTTTCAGCCGAAGAAGAAACCTCTAAGCATAGCTGTAGAGTAATTGTCCATCCAACTGCTGGAGGCAGGCCAAGAGGTGCACATAATTGTAAGGAGTGCGATAGCTCTGTTATTTCCGCCATAGACAGATACTGTATTTCCGGACAAGCGGACGAGCTAAAGACTCTTGATTGCTCTTGCAAGGCAAGATGGGAGTCAGAATTGAAAAATGACCAATCTCTACCAGTCCCCCTAGGAACAGGACCATTTAGGAGGGGAAAACCAGTTGACATGATGAGAGCACCATGATTTCATCTCTCTATCCGCCCAATGCTTAAGGGGCAATCATCTTTGGTCTTGACCAGTAGAGTTCGGACAGGGAGTCATGGGCATGGAAGAAGGAGCATCTATTGAAATCGGTGAATTCATCCAAGGTGAAGGAGAGCCCGCAACCTCTTGGCTTTTCTTAGTCTTGGGATTCGTTTCCAGTATCACATTCCTTGTACTCTATGGAATACTTTATCCGGGCAATGATCTACCGGTTATTTCCTCAATGCTGCCAATGTTTGAGGGAGTTTTCGATTCAGGGATCTGGTTCTTTATCCTTGGGTTAATGGTAGGGGTGTTTGCCATATTGGGTACTATGCTTTCTGAGGCAACAAGTGAGTAGTGATTTTATGGCACTACTAACGATTATGGCTACTTTTTGGCTAGCTATGTTTGTCATATTCGTAATGCTAAATAGAGGAATATGGGTGTTTACTGATGTTTCGAAGAGCATGAGTATGTTCATGCTAGAAAAGGCATTAGGACCTGCAGTAGATTTTGTTGAGGGTAGAAAGGGCTCGGGAGCAAAGACTTGGATAATGCACGGAGCACTTTGGCTTGTCCCATCATCATTCTTCACATTCTCTGGCCTATGGGTGGCACACGACCCCACTGCACTGAATAGCCTTTCATCATGGGGTTACTCACCTTCTTCCGAGGAACTAATTCTAGCTGGAAATCTGACAGCATTACACGGTGCCGTTGCCATGCTATTGATAGGCGCGGGCATGCATATCGTTCCCAAATTGGGGGGGACAAATCTAGCAAGTGAGAGAAATGCCGCTTTGATGTCCTTTGTTTGGACCCTTTCCGTCGCAATCATGATGGTCGGGGCACATTCTCCCCAATTGCTTGGCATCAAAGTGTTGTTTGTAGGCACTATGATTCAGTCACTAGTTGTGGTCGCAGTGATTGTGAATCAGCTTCTTACTGCATCATCTCGAACAAGAAAGATGCCATTGCCTGCATGGCTAATTATTATTGGTCTAGTTTCTTATCCTGTTGCACTTTCAGTGGTGTTAATTTCCGGAGAGATTGAAACAGGTTTGGGACAATGGGCCTTGGTCAGAATGGTAGGGGGGGCATTTTTCTTCATGCAGGTTGCCGGGGTGAGCCTCTATGCGGCCTCAATCGGCACCGGAAATCAACTATGGTCTAGATCTCTATCGGCTGTGATTTTGATGGGCGCAATTTTCACGCTCAATCCTTTGGGAGATAATACTGGATCTATTGCTGCAGGTTTACTCGGACTAGAGCAAGGGATTCTTGAAGCCAGCAATACCGATGTAATTGCCGGCTCATTCCTGATGGCGTTGGCTGCAATCCCGATTATCGCACTTTCGTCAAACATTCTTGTCACGATGAGGGGGGACGACGTTTTCGTAGAGAACCCCGACTACCCCGGAATGCCCGAAATTAATCTAGGCGGATTGATGCTCATTCCCCTTGGCATTGGAGCTCTATTCGTCCAAACAGATTCCATTACGAGCACTAATGAACTAGCTGGAATTTCTGGAACGATATTCCTGATGGTCTCTTGGCTACTGATGATTCCGTTATCTCTCGGCCCAGCTCTTGCAATATTTCCAGAGGTCTCAGGTCGTAGCCTTCTTTCCAATATACGATCAAGATGGGCCTTCTGGATGATGGCAGGCGGGGCATTTTCGGGCCTTCTGATGACATTGATGGCCGATTTCTCAGATATGGCATTGCTCGAAATAGACTCTGAGAGCAATTTGGATGGTATCTCTAAAGAAATAAGAGTCATTGGGTCAGTATTATTCTATGGCACTGTCATTGGGTCAATTATGCATTGCTTGAATATCATCAGCGGTACCTTCAGAGGATCTATATCGGGGGCCGACCAACCAACTTCATCAACTTCCATCGGCCAGGAGTCTTTCAAATTAACATCAGGAACCACAGTCAGGAAAATCCTTGCTAGCGGCGCAGGTCTTGATACAGAGGTCGTTCCAACTTTGCAGACCGATAAACCAGGAAGCAAAACCGAACTGTAATGTGGGAAAACCCCCTCACCAGTACCAATATCCTGCGGTGTTTGCATGAGAATTGGTTTTGTCGGAAAGCCCAATGTCGGCAAGTCGACTGCATTTAGTGCACTAACAATGACCCCCGTTGATATTGCGAACTATCCGTTTACTACAATCGATCCCAATGTTGGTGTAACTTGGCTACCACTACCAGAGAAATGTGCATGTTCAGAACTTAGAAAAAGAAAGGAGTCAGGTGGGCGACTCGATCCAGCTTCGCCACAGGATCCGAGGAGGGGCAGTATCTGCAAACCAAATTCAGGTACTTGTTCAGGTCATAGAAGATTGGCCCCAATCACTCTTGTTGATGTGGCAGGACTGGTTCCAGGAGCTCACTCAGGAAGGGGAAGGGGAAATCAATTTCTTTCGGACCTAGCTCGTTGTGATGCCTTGATCCAAGTAATCGACATATCTGGATCTACTGATTTGGAAGGAAATCCAGTAGGATCTGGCGGTTCAAAGCCAATTCAAGAAAGGAAATTCTTATTGGAAGAGTTAGACTCTTGGATTTCTGGAATATTGATTTCCGGTTGGGAAAGGGCCTCTAGAAGGTCCCAAGCTGAGGGAATTACCGCAATAAGGAGCTATATCCTGGATCGTCTAACAGGAATAGGAGCAAACGAAGTCGATGTATCTTTGGCGATAAACTACGTTACAAACAAAACGTCTTCTGGAGAACCATCGAAATGGAAAGAAAACGAGATAATGGAACTGTCCACTTCGATTCGTAAGTCAATGTTTCCAATCTCAGTGGCGGCAAACAAGGCGGATATGCCAAACCTGGATGATTATTCGGAATTGAAGGAACTAGTCGAGAAGGATGGCGGGGAGTTCTCCCTAACCTGTGCCGAGGCAGAATTGGCACTCCGTAGGGCTTCAGCCGGTGGTTTGATAGAATATATGCCCGGTGAGTCAAACTTTAGCTTCACTGGAAATGGCGAGAACCTGCTTTCATTAGAACAAAGAGCAGCACTTGACTCTATTCGCGAAACTATGCCAATATGGGGAGGAGGCCTGACTTCCCTGATAGGCAAAGTGGTCTTCAAACAATTATCCCGGATAGTTGCATTTCCCGTTCAAGATGAAACTCACTGGATCGATGGGGATGGTAACCCACTTCCTGACGTCATTCTAGTTCCCAGCGGAACTACAGCTAGGGAATTGGCGTATTGTGTTCATACCGACCTCGGAGACGGATTCATTAGGGCAATAGATGCTAGGTCCTCAAGAATCGTTGGTGCTGACTACGAGGTGCAGAATAACGATGTTATTAGAATCAACTCTAAGACTTAGGCCCCATCGAATACCGGGGTGATTACCAATTCGTAATACATAACATTCCACAAAATATCAAAATCCTCATCCGAGTCAACTATGTCCCCGATTACCGGACCGGGCGGGGAGCTAATGTCCGCTGTAATTCCTACTACCCACTCCCCAATTCCAAAACCCTGGTCGTTCCACTGACCTTCGATTTCACTTATTGAGATTCCATCTGCCTCATACCCCTCGCCAGAATAATTGGGCGTCACATCCCATCTCATAGTGAATCCTGGATTCCCACCACCACAATTTCCACTGGCACTCTGTTCGCTAAAATCACCCAAAACTCCACTTAAGTCACTACTGCCATCTGCACTGTCAGTGAATCCCGGACCAGGGTCGTCGTTGTCATTACAGGAAACAACAATCTCTACAAAACCAATGCGACCATTTGAATCACTTTCTAAAACTTCGAAAATTGACTCATGTGTCTCCCCATCTTCCAGATTCACCGTTTCTGAGAGTGAAACCAGATCCTCGTCAAATGCCACTGACCATGACCCACTTGAAGATGAAAATCCCCCAGGGCCAGCGCCTCCAATCAATGAAGGCATAATTGCAAAGTAAATAGGGAAGATCACCAAGAAGCCAATCGTGCCAACCAGAGTCTTGATTTTTCGAGGGGTATCCACTAGGTCCTGAAAGTCCATCTCATCCACCTTCAGCCTGTGCCTTCCCTATGAAGCACTCTACATCTAGGGATGATTGAAATCAATTTATTGAATGCAAACTAATCACCGTTTTTCCATTTACTTGTGTCAATACCCTCTTTGGAAAAGCTCTTCCTCGATCGTCTGAATTCGGGAAGAAGAAAACCAATGATCGACCTCTCCATGAAGCTCCATCTCCAGGGGCATCTTGGCATTAGTTCAGACCATTCTTGCAAAAATAAAGTCCATCTTTCACCACCAAAACACTCTGGAACTCGGAACTCGATAAATGACATTCTTCCAGCAGATCCTGCTACATGACTCCATGAACGTAAAGCAAGACCCTCTGCTTCTCCGCTATTTACTACTAACCCCAGGACTCTAGCTCTGTTTGCCATAGGAGCAATTATTGCCCACCTCTGAACAATCTTCGACTCTTCTATTCTCCGCATCTGCCAGCCATTGTTTTCACCAATTATTCTCATTGCCCTAATGGCATCCGTCGGATTTACACTGACAGGAATCTCTAGCATCCTCTCCATGGTCCCGTGACTCCCTCTAGGCTATCGCCCATAGCGGCTTCGCGTCTTAGTTTCTATTCGTTGCTTCAGCCGAATAGGGAGCCTAGGCCTTCGAAGCCAGCGGAATCATCCTCAGCTTCTTCTTCAGCGGCTTCTTCCTCAGCAGCAGCGGCTTCTGGGGCTCCGCCACTAGTGGCAGGAGCCGCGGAAGCGGCCGGTGCTGCGACAGCAGTCGCCATGGCCTCATCGATGTCAACTGACCCAAGTGAGGCAACCAAAGCCTTCACACGAGCTCCATCGGCATCGACACCAGCTGCAGTCAGCACAGTGCTGACAGAATCTTCGCTGATTTCCCTTTCTGCAGAATGCAACAACATTGCAGCATACACATATTCCATTTTATTTCACCTTTTTTTTAACCGAAGAGGTCACCGAGTCCTCCGAACTCAGCCTCCTCTTCTTCTTCCTCTTCTTCTGATGTTTCGCCAGCTGCTTCTTCATCAGAGCCAGTCGTTTCGGAGGAAACGACTTCTGCTGCCTGCGAAGCGGTACCAAGTACCGCAATAAGCTCTTCATCAAGAGCCGAGGAATCTAGTTTACCCGTCAGAGAGAGTGCCTGACTGAATGCCTTCGATAGAATGATCAAAGCAGTCTTATCATTTACTACTCCTGCTTCCACTGCAACCGCTAGGGATTCACTAGAAGCCTTAGCAATCAGAGCTGGAGTAGTAATATGAGAGAACCAAGAAATGTTGCAAGCTAGGTTGTAAGTTCGCGAAGTGGCAGTTATCAACTCGTCTCTGAAACCATCCAAGTCTAGATCCAATTCCGAGGATCGGAAGAGGAAACCATTCTCAATAACACCAGTAAGGATTAGGCCAATCTCAATGGGATTAATGTCCAGTTTTGACAGCATTATTCCTAAATCAGCAGATATCTGGTCTCCCTGATTAACGACTGTTGTGGTTTTTTGTATCACTACCTTTCCCTTATCGATCTTTGCTGGAATGCCCACTGCATTGAACTCCCCGACAATCGGTCCAGGGCCAAACTCAGTTGGACCCTGCTCGACAATGATATCAGCAGGGGCCTTGTCTCCCTCTTTGGCCGGTCTACCCTGTCTGGTCTTCTCCAACTCATTAAAAATCTCGAATGCGTTCATCTCCTTACTATGAATGATGCAAGGTTGTTCAGCACCCATTAGCAAAGTTTCCAACTCTTCTGCCTTCTTTCCGGCCTCTATCCAAGCCAACTTCATCAGAGACTTCTTTGCCATAGTAAGCGTCATTCTACCCCTTAGGGAATTCCTCATTGCAATCATATTGCTTGCTGGAACGCCAGATACATCTACGATAGCGAAGGAACCTTCCTTGGAGAAAATCTCTGAAAGCTCAGAGACTCTACCCTTTTTCCAACTAGCAACCTTTGGAATCAAATTATCACCTCTACCTTGATAGACGGCCCCATAGAGGTCTTGATGTAGCAGGATCGAATGTTTCCAGCTCCCCTCTCTAGCTTTCCAGTAACCCTGTCCCAAATTGCCACCGCATTAGAGGTTAGATCCTCAATGCCCTGCTCTCTGGATCCAACTGCGGCATGAAAAGTGACCTTGTCACGGGATCTGACGATAGCGGTATCCTTCAATCCACCAGCGAGTGCAGCAGGATCCAAGGTCGGAGGGACCGGCCGGGGCATCTTTCCTCTAGGACCCAAAACTCCTCCAAGAAAGCGACCTACTGTGCCCATGTGAGGTATTTCAGAGAGGAAGAAATCGTATCTTTTCGCAAGCTTCCTAGCCTTCTGACGGTCGCCCCCAAGATCCTCTATTGTCTCCGGGTCAATTATGTCTATTCCGGCTGCCTTCGCCTTTGTGGCAACCTCTCCACCCGCAAAAATAGCTATTCTAACCGGCTTTCCTCTTCCAGAGGGCAGCCTAACTTCTTCTTGAATTCTATTCGTTGGAACCTTCAGGTCGACATCTTTGATTGTGAATGAAATCTCTATTGATTCTACGAACCCTCTTTCGGGTGCGCCCTCAATGGCCTGTTGTATTGCAGTTTGTAGATTATCTTTCATTTCCTCACCTCCGCGGTATACGAGGTTCCCCTCTCCCGCAATTCGTGAACTCTAGCTAAAGTGTTCGTTATATTCCCCCTCGCTCATAGCCTTCAGAGCTGCTTTGGGTTCCAGGCCCTCAACCTTCACCCTCATTGAAACGCAAGTACCCATTACTTCTCTGCATCTGGCAAAAAGGTCCTTTCCAGTTAGACGATCTTTCTGGGTTTCTGCTATATCCTTGATTTGGTCCATTGTTAGATTCTCGTCCGACTCTTCCCAAGAGCCGTTGCACTTGTTCTTACCAAGGGACTTTATCACCATGTGTGGTGTTTCATTCCTAGCTGACATCCTAAATTACCCCTAGTGTGCGACTCGCCGAACTACTTTCCCTATTTGATGGTGATGTATCGCAATAAAATTCACGAACATAGTCATTCTACCCTTTGGGTGACTCTAACTTGGTCCGCTCTAACCGTCAACGCAACAGGAACAGCAGCTTCAAAGAGCTCCACAGTCACCTCTTCCTTTGATTCAGTCACCCTAGTAACTCTAGCAGCTTGGCCTCTGAACGCGCCTCCCGAGATTTCAACTATGCAACCCTCTTCTATTCCTGAAGTAGCAGCTTTGGGTTCAAGGTAGGGCAAGACATCCTCTAATGGCGACTCACCGTCCAGAACCTTACTACAGTTCTTCAAGGGTGTGACGCCAACCCCTATTCTTCCTATGAGCTTCTGAACGTTATGCAACGCAGTCGCCTCAACAAAAATGTATCCTTTCATGTGCGGCGGAGTCAGAACCCCGAAAATCTTGTCCCTTATGTCCCTCAATGATCCAGTACCGGAAAGCCTTGCCCTAATCTCACTAGCAACGTTTTGCTCTTGCCCGATGGAAGTTTTGAGAATGTAAAGATAGGACGCGACGTCACCATACATTTCTCTGAGTTGTGGTGTGGAATATTCCTTGGTCTGGATTTTTCCAGGATCAACCCACTCATGTCCCTTGTAGATAGTAGATGGAGTAACTTCCGACTCATTTACGTCGAAAAGAATCGGAGTAACATCATTTAGACGGTTACCGAATTCCAATCCTCGTGCCATGCCGGCCCGGACAAATGCAAGATTTTCTTCGGCAATTCCGGTGCACTCTGAAACCCTCGACATGACTGTACTCATATCTTCTGGGTCTCCAATTCCGTAGATTCCATCCCAAGCCCCAGGGAAGTCAGCAACTTCGTCAGAACGTTGCATCAGGAGTACTTTTTCTTCGTTTCTGAGATAGACTGTAAAAGCTTCTGACATGAAAAAAACCTCAATTTGTTAGCCATCCAAAGAATGAAGGAAATACGTTAACCATGAGAGCAAGAATTAGGAATCCTATGGCTCCAAGCACGAACATGCCTATTCCGCAGACAATTACAGTCTGACGAAACTCTTGCTTTGATGGCTTCTTAGCCATCTTTAGTATTCTAGCAATTGAACCAGTTTGTAGCCCCTTTACTCTTGCTTCAATCTCATCTTGCCATGACTGGGCAATCTCTTCGATCCCACCTACTTCGGACTTTTCAATAGCCATCGGCTCACCTTAAGCAGCACGGCGACCAACAGACTCCATTTAAGGACGACGGGAAAGCACAAACCCGTCCATAGTAGAGTATCGACTATACTAATTTACAAACTCTACAGTTCTATTGCGTAGGTTTCTCATTTGACTATGCAGCGAAGCGCCATGAATTTGCTCACTCTTCACGCCCGTAAGGACCAATAGGACTCTAATTTCACTACCCATTGAATCGTCGGTAGTCACACCCCATATCATACGTGCATAGGGGTTGATGCTGTCTCTGATAATTTTCGCACATTGTTCGGCCTCCCCAAGTGTCAAACCAGGACCTCCCACTACATTCACCAAAGCACCTCTAGCATCCGAGATATCAATGTCAAGCATGGGTGAGGAAAGGGCTTCCATGGTCGCCTTCTCTGCGCCCTCTTCAACAGTAGCTTCTCCAAGTCCAATCATTGCTACTCCACCGCCATTTTCCATAACTGACCTCAAATCTTGGAAGTCAAGATTCACTACACCTTCTTTGGCTATCATCTCAGAGACTCCGGAAATGCTCCTCATTAGCAACTCATCAGCTACTCTGAATGCTGCATCAAGCGGTAGGTCTCTGACACCATCAACTTCCAGCAGCCTTTCATTGGGAAGCACAATAACCGTATCGCAAACCTCCCTCAACCTTTCCAAGCCCCATTCAGCATTTTGCCTCCTTATTGCGCCCTCTGAAACGAATGGGTAGCTAACAACTGCGATTGTCAGTGCCTCAGATGCCTTTGCGAGCCTGGCGACGACATGGGCACTACCAGTGCCTGTACCGCCGCCGAGGCCCGCGGTGATAAACGCTAAATCGCATTCCTCAACCTCAGATTTTAGCACACGTTCTGATTCGTATGCAGCTTGCTCCCCCTTTTCCGGATCTCCTCCTGCCCCCCTGCCTCGGGCGGAGCGACCTATCAGTACCTTGTTCTCTACATTCACCCGGAGCAGGTGCTGTGCATCAGTATTAACCGCCATCCCCTTGACGTAATCTCCATCAAACAGTCCCTCTTGTTCAAGTCGAGCAACCGTGTTCGAACCACAACCACCGCATCCGAATACCCTAATCTTCGGTTGAAGCGATTTTAACAGTCCTTCGAGGTCTGAAGAAACCTCCAGATCTGGACCGCTAAGGGAACCCGACCCCTCTTCTTGGATTTCCAAAACCCTTTCAATGAGGTGCTTCACAATTGTCAGGCGAGTTAAACAGAGGATAACCGTTGCCCCATTGAGGTACCGCAAGAAGCCAGTTTTCTGAGTCAATAATTAGGGCGACTACTGGAGAAGAAGCCTTCTGGCGGAGAAGAACCTAGCAATGAATGTGTAAACTCCACCCCATGCGGAAACTACCAGTGCGAGCGTCATGCCATTCAGCTCACTATTCCCCAACATCAGCCATTTAACATAATCCCCCATCTCTAAAACTTCGATTCCAGAAGTGCCAGATTGGGCTTGCCAAGCTGCCCCCATAAGCGCTAACAGTGTGATGACCAATCTGTCCGCCCTGGAGAAACCGCCGTAGATTCTACCCAGTCCCACTGACTGAGCTTGAGTTCCCATGTAAGACCCACAAAGAGTCATCAATGCGGCAATTGCACCACTTGTTGCACCATCAACAAACGAAGCATTGGCACCTATTGCTAGAAGAATGCCAATATCGACCACTCGATCGATAGTGTGGTCCAAGAAGTCCCCATATGGGCCATCACTACCTTGATGGCGAGCCAAAGCTCCGTCAAGAGCATCTAGAATCGATGCCAATAAAATAAGGATTATTGCCAAGATTATCCCAATCGCACCCCCACCGTCCATCTCAGCACCAGCAATAATGTAGAAAGATCCAATCGCTAGAACCAAGCTACTCCACGTCAGAACACTAGGGTCCAAATCGCCCATTCTTACCACGAGAGGATGGATGATTTTGGTCCATCTACTCCTTAGTTTCTCAAACATGACCCTTCTCCCCTACCGTGATCCAATCTATAGACGAGTCAGGGTCCATTGGCTTGAATCCATCTGAAATCCATTCTGCAATCTTCCCAATAATGGCGCTAATACTATCTGACGACGAATCGATTTCTAGACATGGGACTGTTCCGTCAATCTCATTCCATGGGCCGCCTAATATTTCCCAATCAACATTCGAAGAAATCTTCTCTACCGAGTATCCCCGTGCAGCAAGACGCGCCTCAAGAATCAACGGCGAGCACCTAATAATGATAATAGCATCAACAGGCAAGCAATGAGATAAATGCCCCTCAATAAAAGCCTCATTTGAGTCACTGGGCGCCCATTCGTTCTCTAGGACGTTGGATAGTTTTTCGATATCAATTGGACGAGCCCCATCTGATGGGTCGATATCACCGATGAAACCATGTTCCTCAGCTAATCTCTCTACTGAATCAACTTCTAAACCAGCACCTTGCATTTCCAAAGCAAGGGTTGACTTGCCAGTGCCCGGAGCTCCAGTCAGTGCGATCCTGCAAACCCCTTCCATGACCAACCGTACTAACTAGATGCCAAGAAAGCTCCGTGCGAAGAGCGTAACATTGACCATCAAAACATCACCAGACACAATCATCATGTCCGGACAAGTGAGTTGGATACAAGCATTCAGTCCAAAGGAGAACAAACTCAACATCCTTCTGTTAGCTGTTCCCGTAACTCTGTACTACTCCGAGGTGGCTCACGATCCGTCGATTGCCTTCTTCTGCTCTTTGATTGCAATAATGCCACTTGCATTCTTGATGGGAAGGGCCACTGAGGAGATAGCACTTCGAACCTCAGAGTCAGTTGGCGGCTTGCTAAATGCGACGTTCGGGAATGCGGCCGAGATGATAATTGCAATTCTTGCTATTTATGCGGCTTATCAGGCTGGCCCCGGAAGTACGACAGAAGAAACAATGGTTCATCTAGTACAAGCCAGTTTGATTGGCAGCATCCTTGGAAATCTGCTTTTGGTCATGGGTCTGGCGTTCCTATGGGGTGGAATCCATCACGCAGAGCAGAGTTTTTCAGAGACTCAAGTTAGCTCCAATGGCTCACTGCTACTCCTATCGATGATCGTCTTGGTAATCCCCTCGGTATTTCAGTACACAGTCAAAGGGGACGTCGGGGCCTCGGGGGTTGAGAATCTAAGCCACATCGCTGCACTGGTACTATTGCTAATCTATGGCCTTTTCCTCCTTTTCCAACTCCGAACTCATGTACACTTATTCGCAACAGATGGCCATCATTCTGAGCAGCCAGAAATGAGTAAGAGAGATGCAGCAACCCTACTCATTACCTCTACAGTATTGGTTTCTATGATGGCTGAGGTACTGGTTCATTCAGTCGAGGACGCCGCTGCAGAACTTGACTTGCCACATCTATTCATTGGAGTCATTCTATTGCCGCTATTCGGAAATGCCGCTGAGCATTTCACAGCAGTCACTGTTGCAGGTAAGGACAAAATGGATTTATCGTTTGCAATCTCGATGGGTTCATCGACCCAGATTGCCGTATTTGTGGCCCCACTAATGGTGGCGATTGCTTGGGCAATGGGGGTGCCTCTGACATTCGAATTTGGTATACTCGAGACAGTTTCGGCATTCATGTCTGTATTGATAGTCAATGCAATAGCATCGGACGGGAAATCAAATTGGCTCGAGGGTACAATGCTTCTCGCAGCATACTTGCTTCTAGGGGCCGCTTTCCTATTCCACCCCTAATCAACCATCAAGATTGTCAATGTGTCCATGGTTCACGAATACTAAATCAGCGGCCTGACGCCGCATAATCTCATCAATTTGAATTGCCTCACCAATCTCGCGAGAATATCGACATTGATCGAAAGCGGAAAAAAGAAGGGCCAGTATTTTTTCTATATCCGCCTCTTCTAATATTCCCCAGTGTAATGAGATATATAGGGGGATATTGTATTCACTTAGGAAATTGATAATTGCAGGAACCACAATCTTCTCTCCCCCTTCTATGTCCATCTTACAAATTGAAATTTCGCTCGGATTAATCGACAATTCATTTATTGCTTCTTCCAACCTAACCACTTCTACTTCTACAATCTCTCCTTCAACGGAGATTTCATCAAGCATCATAGTCGACTCACTGTTTCCAAGACGACCATTTCCACCAAACTGGATAATACCATTTTTTGCAGAGATTCCTTTATTGATGGGAGAAATATTTGTGAAATTGTTCACTCGGAGATTCTCCTCAAAGAGTTTGAAAGCTACTTCGTCAGGTTCGAAACTGATAACCCTTCCAAACAACTCCGATGCAAACAGAGAAATCGGGCCAATCCAGGCACCTATGTCTACCAGAACTCCTTCTTTATCCTGAAATCTATTGATCACATCATAGGTTCCATCCTCCCAAGAACCATTATTGAGGTTCCTCTCAAACCATGATTCCGAATATTCGCCCGATACATTCCAAGATACTCCGAGCCTCTCCACCTTTAACATGAAAAAACCCATGCCATCATTACTTTCAAATCTTCACACGGATGCTTCTTTTTCCTGAAACACAATTCATGATCAGAAATTCAGTAAATTGAACTAACTATCGGGAAGAACCTTGGAGCCAGCTACTGTCACCATTGTGGATCCCAAGATAGCCGCAACAAATGGCCATAGGTTCGTCAAACCACCTGCAGAAGCAGGAGTTGCACCCAAAGTTGGATTAATCAGGTACATGAAGAATGCAGAATCTGTTGGCGGCTCAATCAAACCATATATCGCAACTGAAAATAGCCCCGCAAAGCATCCTAACAAAGCCCCTCTTGATGATACGCCACTCCAAAGCGTCAACATCACAGGGGCCACTGTGGCTGCAGCAAGAATATCCGCAAAAAGAAATATTCCGAAGACACTCAAAGAATTGAATTGAAATCCAGATATTGTGGGACCAGTTGCGAGAAATATTGCTAGAGGAACCATCAATATGGTGATGAATCTGGAAAATCCGATTCCGATATTTTCACCCGATAAATCCCTGGAAATAGACGCTACGATTGCGTTTTGAAGAGTGTCCGTACTTGAGCAAACCAATGAAACAACAAGCAATATGAAAGCTGAAACAACTAATGGACTCGAGTCCCTAACTAGGTGAAAGAACGCTACAGAAGGATCCCCAACTCCACCCTGGCCTGCTGCCACCGTACCCATTACCCCCATAATGAAGATAAGTGGGAAGACCATTGCCGCGGCCAGAAAAGCTCCTTTCTGCAATGCCAAATCGTCCTCCGAGGCATAGGCTCTTTGCCAATTTCCCTGGGAGAACATTTCTGCTGCGGTAACTGCAACCACTAACGCTAAGCCGGACTTGAATGATCCCAAGTAACTCATACTTCCATGCGAATAGGTATCTTCGTATCCACCAGGATTGTAGGCCATGGCGTCATCAATTAGCTTACCAGTATCGGCCGCAAACAGGAATATTAGAAGAAGTGAAACAAGTACTACAATTACCCCTCCTTGTACTCTATCGGTGGCCAAAGACGCCGGTAAACCCCCATAGGCTGTGTATAAAGCAGTAGTTGCCCCAACTAGAATCATAGGAATCAATGGGTTCATTTCCGTCAGTTGTTCCATTACCTTGCCTATTGCCATGAACTCCGCGAAAAGGAAAGTGAACATGTATAGGATTGAGATTAACCCAACATACACCTGCATTTTTCTCCCAAGTCTGTCTCTAACGTAGTCAGCTAGAGTCACCCCTTGGGGAAGTTGAGATCTGATTTTTGGACCTACGAATGCAATTAGTAGTAGTGGCGCAGAAGCTGACGCAGCATATCCTACAACATCCCAGAAACCACCGAAGTAAGCAACCTCAGATGGCCCCAATAGCACCCAAACACCCATTCCAGAGGCAAATAGGCTCAGTCCTATTTGCGTCCAACTCTGCGTCCCCCTTGCCGAAAGATACGCATCTTCACCGACTTCCTCATTTGATGATGATTTGAAACCCACATAACCAAAAAAAGCCAAAGTACAGACAATAAGAAAGTATGCGGCTTCTAAATCCATTTGTCTTCCTCCGCTGGTATTATCCAGATCAGGTCAATGGGTCGTCACCAGAGGTGACCTCTCAGCATTCGCTCCCCAACTATTCGTGCAGGGAGGGGCAATTCAACATTGTTGCATAGCAACTTCAGAACAAGGTCTGTGGGCCTCCATGAGGCATTGGATTCAGCTGGGACAAATTTCCAATTAATGCGGGCCCCGCATTCAACGTTCCGAAAATACCAGTGTCGCCACTAGGATTGTGCGCCAATGCAAACCATGTTCGTCCATAGGAGTCTATTTGCATGTCAATGAAGTCACCGAACCCCCCACACCTTTCGTATCCACACGTAGGGCTAGCATTGTCCAACGGATCGTCAAATGAGTTAATCTGAACGGTTGTAATTAGGGGGGTCTCGTTGAATGCATCAGTAATCAATGAGATATAGCCATGCCACAGTCCATCCCCCTCAGTTCCAATATATCCGAAGGCAACCTTGCCAGGATCGCCAGCGACAACAACCGGGAAACCGGTTCCTTGGATGTGATTGGGTGCAACCATTATCGCTGACGACCAAGTGTTTCCATAATCAGTTGAGTATGAGAAGTAGGGTTTGTTGTCGAAACCAATCCACATTGCATATACGTTGCTCTCGCTATCTGTGTCTACCTGAGCCTCTTCAGCGTTCCAAGTATCGGCAGTCCCCGACTCAGTGGTCGGCAAGACGTGCTCAGTCCAAGTCAGTGCACCATCCTCAGTTTTGTAAATAGAATATCCTTCGCCATCACACCCCCTCTGTCCACGATAGAAGAATCCGTTTTCTGCCCCAATAATGTGAGCAGACAAGCCCCCACTCTGACAATCTACAGGAGCCCCAGGTAGCTCGGGCCCCCATGTGACGCCACCGTCATGACTCGCGGAGCAAAGTGGGGCCGGCCAATTCCCATTTACGCAGAAAACCCACAGAGTAGGATGAAGTGCTGCAGGAAATTGTGCCGAGGCTATGGTCTGATGATCCTGCACAGAGTAACCCGAGGCAACCGTAGGGCCAGTCCATGTGCCACCATCGTCATCTGACCATTCAACAGTCATACCAAGAAGTGCATGCATATCGAATTTCATTATCCTATCAGTCCATGGATCAACATATACGTAGGGGTCATTGGAATTTGGAATGGGAATTAGTGGATCGTAGACATTAATGCAAGAGTAATCTGATAGATTCTTCATCTCAATGAGATTCGAACACTGCACGATTGCAGTAGAACCAGCGGGCCCGTTACCCCAACTTGAGATATACAGATTATCTGTAGATGTAATGCCCATGGTTGGCTCGAAAGTGGACATTCCAATGCTGTAATAGGTACCTGTGGTGAAAAAGGGCACGTTTGATCCTCCAAGGGGGCTGGTGTTATTTTCGGCATCAACACCTCCAGGGTAATGGAACCAAGTCCTGTTCCCCAGATCTTGATCAAAATCGAAGAATCCAGACGAAATCTCACCGGCATCACTACCAGAATTACCGAAGCATCCAGACATTGGCATCAGAAATATCAGCATCGATAAAATTACTGAATATGATTTAGCTCTCATGATCCCTCATAGTAAATTTTCAATCAGGTCTTCCATCTCTTGACCCTTTCCGCAATAGTAACACCTGACTTCGATTGGATCCTTACTAACAACGATTAGCCTCTGTGGCAAAGGTTCCCTGTCATTCATTGTGATGCAGTTGGTAAATGAGCAGCTAGCAATATTTTCTAAATAGTCAGCCAGCTCAACCATCATCTTCTCGGCAACTGCGTAGTTTCTGATTATCGCAATACTCGCTTCTGGAGAAATTAGAGCAAGCCTGTCTAACTCTTCTTGACTCAATTCCCTATCTTCAATCTTGAGAACATCCTTTCGGCCAAGCTTGTCGCTTGGAACGTTCATGACAAGAGAAACTGGAGTCGCACTGGCAACATCTATTTTCAACATCCGAATCACTTGAAGCGCATGTCCCGAAGGAATGTGGTCAATTACGGTACCGTTTTTTATCGCCGTTACCCTTCTCATCTCAGTCATCATTTCACCTTCTCTGGAATATTGACCCCAAGTCCCCTGCATAGCAAAGCCATTCTAGTTGGGACTCCATTGAAAGCCTGCTCAAAGTAAGTAGCGGCAGCGGTGGAATCAACGCTTGAATCAATTTCATCAACTCTGGGCAATGGGTGCATCAGAATCATTCCTTTCTTTGAACCATTGAGATCAGCTGCAGTTATCCTGTAAACTCCTGCAACTCTGTTGTACTCCTCCTCATCGGGGAACCTCTCTTTCTGAATCCTAGTCATGTAGACAACATCTGCATCCTCAAGTTGATCATAAAGGGTCTCAACTTCTGTAACCTCTCCTCCTTTTACTCTTAGGTCAGAGGCAATTTCTTCAGGCATGCTGAGGACTTCGGGAGAAACTAGAGTCAGCCTAGCACCTAGTCTAACGAGAGCATGAGAAAGACTGTGCACGGTCCTGCCATAGCGTAAATCACCAACTAGAACCACATTTAGGCCTTCGAATTTCCTGTGAGCCTGTCTGATGGTAAAAAGATCTAACATCGTCTGAGTCGGGTGATTTCCAGCTCCGTCTCCTGCATTCAGTATGGGTATCTCCACAGCATCTGCGCTATATTGTGCAGCACCTTGTCTAGGGTGCCTAATGGCTGCAATATCTGCATAACCCTCTATCATCTTCATAGTGTCATAGAGGGTTTCTCCCTTTGCTATGGAAGTACCGACTGAGCTGAAATTTAGAACTGAGCCACCCAGCCTCTTCATTGCTGCTTCGAAAGACATCCTAGTTCTAGTTGAGTTCTCGAAGAACATATTCGCTAGCACTTTACCTTCTAGAAGAGGGGCATAAACCTCTCCCTTTGCTACTGGAATCAGCCTTTCCGCTTCATCCAGAATCGAAATAATTTCATCGTCGGACAGATCGTCCATCGTTACAACGTCGCCCATGCTCCCCCATCATGGCGGAGGTCGACCTCTCATATGCCTTGCCATCAGCCAATTTGCTCGATTAGCCGGATACCGGCGTCTTGATGAGGGGGCCTTTCCCCCGTGATTCAATGCTAATCAGCCGAACGCCGGTCAGGGTGTCATTCTGCGGAGGGGGCACAGATGTCGATGAATTCGCAACTTCGAATCCTTCTGGGGGCAGGGTGGCATCCATGGCCCTGGATAGGTACGTCTACGTTACAATCAATCCGAGGTTTGATGACATGATTCGCATTTCCTATTCGGAAATGGAGTTTGTAGGGAGTTTGGATGAAATTAAGCACGATTTAGTCAGAGAATCCTTGAAGATTACCGGAATCAACTCTGGAGTTGAGATTACCACCATTGCCGATATCCCTGGGCGTGGAACTGGATTAGGCTCCTCATCTTCGGTTACCGTGGGCCTTCTCAATGCGATGCACACCTTTGCAGGAAGAATACCCACAAAGAAGCAACTTGCAGAGGAGGCCTGCAGAATCGAAATAGAGGTTCTTGGAGCCCCCATAGGCCGACAAGATCAGTATGCCGCTGCATTCGGCGGAATCAACTCGATTTCCTTCAACAAAGAAGGAACATCAGTAGAGCCTCTTTCTGTTAGCGAGGATACAATTCAACGATTGAGAAATGAATTCTCACTAGTTTTCACTGGTCAGACACGAAGTGCTAACGAAGTCCTCGGCGAGTCGCCGAAAAGTCCGAGCGACAAGTCCGAGCGGTTATTGACTATCAGGGAACAAGCAAACTCCGCAGTAGAAATGCTTGAGACAGGAAATCTCGGAAATCTCGGAAATCTGCTAAGTGAGACCTGGAAGATAAAGCGCGGAGTTTCTTCAAGTGTAACCAATCCTGCTATAGACGGCCTTTATGATAGGTTGATGGATTTAGGAGCTAATGGCGCAAAGCTACTAGGCGCAGGATCGGGTGGATTCCTACTGGTACATGGGGGCGATGATTTGAGGGAAAAGATATCAGATGAGTTGGATAATGGACACAGAATAATTCCCTTGGGGCTAGACATGGAGGGTTCTGTGATAATTCACGGACAATCCAAGTAGGTGCAGAGATGAAGCTTCGAGCCTTCCTTATTACATCTGTAATATTAGCCTCTATGCCCTTTTTTGCCACAAATAGTCAATATGAATTAGATATGGATAATCTATCAAAAGACAATACAGATTTCACATCAGATGATGAAGGCGGCATTGCAATCACTGGCCACTCTTTTCTAAATTTCAGCTCCCAGATAGCTCCAATGTCAATGGTCAACGCCTCTTGGTTCGCCGATGTCACAGTTTCAGACTCATACGGAGTCGAATTTCTCGAAAATAGGAGCTCAGGGCTCAGGTATCAGGTTGACAGGAGCCTTGGGAACTCTGACAATTGGATATCACAGGACGAGGCAGACGCATTTGCAACTCTTGCAGAATCAAAGCTAAATTGGATGGAAACGAATAGAAACATTTGTTGCGTTTTGGATGATGTCGAATTTTTGACATCAGGAGAGCAACATATCTCCGTCAATCCGCCAATTATCGGATCTGTTGACCTACAGAACTCTACATGGAGTTGGACCGAATCTACTTTACTCCGTGGCCTAAGTGATGGAAGAACTCAGAGGATTTTGGACCTTCCAAGAATCGGTGAAATCGTAGAGGAGGTTCCAATGACTGTGATACTTCCAGAAGACTGGGAGATTAAGTTCAGCCCAATGTCAGAAATCATTTCAGGATCTCCAAGGAACTTCACAGTCCATCGTTCACTTGCACCAGTGGCATACGATATCAGGATTTCAATCGGCGAGAATAACCCTCCTTCACTTCTCACTCAGCGGTTTCCAAACACAATCTCTACCGTATCACTTGACAAAACCACATCTCTCACGGCCACCTGTACAGATGGATTCCTAGAAAGTCCCGAGGTTTCGTGGTTCGTCAAGAAGAACAACTCCGTAGTCAGGGTCCAAGACTCACGATCTTTGGAAGTCACTCCTTTGGAATACGATTTTTCTAATGGAGAAACCATAACGTTTTCCGCAATTTGTACAGACTCACATGGTTCTGAGGCAGTGTCAACTGAGAATTTGACCATAGACTCAATTTCTCCGGACTGGTCTTGGGAGATTTCCACTACTGATGGAACGAAAACTTTCAATCTGGAAAATATCGGTGAGATCATTGAAGTCCCCTCCGGCTGGGACATGGTGGTTCAAGTCAACGCTAGTGACAATTCGGCCCTTCCAGTAATAATCAACCTCTTCTCAAATATCTCAGAGGGCTGGCAAAAAGCAGGAATAGATCAGAAAGAGTTCCAATTTACGGTAAATCAGGGGATTTGGGTCAATGGAGCCCATTTGTCACCCCATGATAGACATCAGCAGAAAGAAGAGACGCTGTTTGGGCTGACACTCCAAATCAATGATGACGCCGGCAATTTAGCAGTCGAGAATTGGCACATTAGAGTCACCGATACCATGAAACCAACAATAATTATGAATCTTAACTCTGGTGGAATTGAGCAGGATTTAGATGAAGGAATTCATTTCGCACAGTCTGTCAATGCTACCTTATCAGAATCTTTTGATGATATCGATTCCATTAACAAACTATCATGGGGAGTTGCTATAGATGGCGATATTACTTTCGAAGACGTAAATTGGAGCCAAATAGAGAACTTCCCCCTCCCTATAATGGATGTAGGGCCTCATGAAATTCATATCTGGGCCACAGACTCCTCTGGAAACAGGGCCGAATCTACCTTTCTAGTAAATGTACATCCGAAAATTGGCGTTAACCTGACAGTTTTTGGAGTAGAGTTGGTACCAACTGACTCAGACGAAACAGACTCTTCACTGCAACTAACTGTCCAGAATGATGGCTTCGAAAAAGCCATAGTGAGATTGTGCATAGTCGATAATTGCAGCCGATATTACGAGGTCCCTGGCGCTACTATCGAATCCAGAATCACCTCCGTGCAATTGCAGCTCGAACTAGAAATTTCCAACTCCTCTTCATTCGAGGGGATAACTCTGCATTGGGAAAGTGCTTCTAGTAGTGAATCCGGTCAAATATCGATTGAGACGGAATCACTGCTAATTAACCAAACAAATGATGGCAACCTGTCTGAACTACTACTCCTGACTATTGGGGTATTTGCAATCATCTTCCTCTCAAGGCGTGCAAATTTGAAAAAATGATGATCACACTACCGCATACCTATTGACTAATCATCCTGACCAACAACCATGGAGAACCTCCCTGACTATCCGGAAAGGGTTGCGGCAGAGCATGTAATTAGGGTTGAGAGAGCAACAATTCTCGGATCCTTAGCTCTAATCGCCATTGGTGCTTGGTGGTTATTGGGATCCATTGGAAACCAGTCCTCACCAGCAATCAGATTTGCCCCCGTGGTCATTCTTTTCTCAGCTTCACTTCTTCTTTCTGATTTAGTTAAATTCGATCCAGGGGGTAAATTCAGAACAGCTACCAGCTGCTGTATCTCATGGCCACCATTACTTGCAATTGCCGAGGTCAATCGAACAAGCGATGGTAACTTGGGTGCCCTCTTCCTTCTTGGATCCATGACGTTTTTCCTGCTTCTAACCTCAAGGCAAACCCTGTCCTCTTCCATAAGTTCTAGAAGATGGAGGGGAATTACCACTTTCTTGGGCCTAGGAATTGCTGCAGCGATAGTGCTGGAATCGGCCGAACCCACCTCTTGGGCGATTGTAATAGTGCCAACTTTATCCCTAATAGCTCCCGACTTCTTAATCAGAGATCAGTCAAGTGAAGAGAGGAGGAGGTTTGCAGACGAACTCCGAAAGGCAGAGAGGAAAATGCTACTTCTCCAATCGGAAACACCCGGAATGCAACAGCCAGCTTCAATCATCAAAATCGCGAGAGAAGAGGGATGGAAAGATCCCGAGAAGGGATTGAGACTAATCAACGAAGCCAAGCAAGAGGCCTCCAGAATAGAGATGTTGAGTGGGGACATCAAGAATCTGAAAATTGTCGCGGAGCAGTCCGTTTCTAGATCTGAGTCGATTACTGGAAGACAAGGAAAATCCAGAGAGATCTTGGAGTTGGCAGAAAAGGAGTTTGAGCAAGGATCTTTCCGTGAAGCAGAAACCTTGCTTAGGTCCGTAAGATCCAAGTCCGATTCCATCGAAAGACACTGGGCCGACGCTGAAAATGCCATTCAAATTGCATCCGAAGCGATAGGAGAGGAAGGAGGGCACATTATCGACTCAATTAGGAAATCACTTGATGCCGCTACGTCTGCAATGGACGACGACGATCCCATGGCCGCCATCGCTATTGCATCAGCAATACCCAAGCAGATGTCAGGAGCCGATGCAAATATCGAAAGTGCAAGCGAATCGATTAGAGAAGCGAAACGGGCAATTTCAACGATTGGCACTCAACCTTCAGAGGAGATTTCAAGGAGGATGGAGGACGCTGTAATTGCATTTGAGAAAGGCGACGCCTCAATGGCAAGAGGGCTGGCAGATGGAATCACTAGGGAAGTAAAACAGACATCTGACGCGTCCGCATCTGTCCAGAGAGCTCTAAGGCAGAGGAGTATCATAGAGAAACGCCTTCCTTCCGGAGAATCCAGACTGGAATGGGACAAAAGACTGGATTCGGTATCCTCCCTAGCCAATGAAGGGGATTGGATGGCAGCATCAGAAAAACTATCCAAGTTCGTCAGAGATCTGGAAAAGTTTGAGTCAGAGCGTATGGAAGCTAAGGAGATGCTAGATTTCTTGAATTCAGACTGGCCATCTTTACGGGCGAGGCTGGACTCGGCTGGCATCCAACCAAACAACCCTAAAAGGATGAACACAGAGAAATCTCTGGCTAAGGCAGAAGAAGAGCTAGAGCACGGAAATCTTGAGGTTGCTTTGCGTCACATGGGCTCAGCAGATGAGTCTATGGAGGCATTGAGAAGGATATCTTGTTGAACACCCGCAAACAGTCTTCCTAAATTACTAGACGTGTTCGGTTCAACCAAGCGGATATGGTCTAGTGGTATGACTGCAGGTTCCCAACCTGCCAACGCGGGTTCGATTCCCGCTATTCGCACCACATTTATCGATGTCAGGCTACACGAGTATCCTGTCAAAATTTCCTAAATTTACTTGATGCAAGACAGGCTCGACCACCCAATCCCATTATATCTGCGATTCAGTTTTTCTATACTCAATGGAACAAGCACTGGACATACAGGTCGCCGCGATGATTTTCTTATCCGGCACACGATGCCTCGCCACCGGTGAATTTACCGGTGACGTTGAAAGGATGAGCGAAATAGATGAGGAATCGGAAGATGCACACCCGCACCCAACTAAGCTGAGTACATTCAGAGGGGAATTACTTTGTCCCAGTATGCCAATTGGTAATTACAAGGATACTAATCAATTTAAATCAAACTAGCCACGGGTAATTACATGGGTGATAGGAAGCTTTCTTCAATTCTCACGCTATTTGTTCTGCTTACGTCAGGGTGCCTTGGCGCGATAGATGGGGGAATAGATGCGGTGGATGAAATACTGGGGGACGTCGAGGAAGCAATCGATTTATTGGAGGGAGAATACCCCCGATTAAATATTCCTGAAAGAACACGTTCCTCTCCCAATCTACTAAAATACAATGCATGTGACTCCCTCTTGAACGATTTGAAGCAGTCATTATACGAGGAGACAGTCGTTTCTCTGGATCAAGAAAGCTACTGGCACTGGACATCAGGGGGGTCGTGGTTCCTCGGTAGCCCCGAATTAGCCGGGGATGACATGGTAATGATGGACATGGCCGTTGCCGAGACCTCCGATTCAGGATCGACCTCGCTCGCATCTTCAGAATCATCACCTAGTAATTCCAGAGAAGGGGAATTCTCTGGAACAAACAATCAGGAATCAGGAGTCGATGAGGCTGATTTCCTGAAGACGGACGGATTCCACATATACATGTTGAACGGGCAGCTACTACTGATTATGGCAGTCCCTGAGTTCGGCAATCTGACATTAGAGTCCAACCTTACCATCGAAGGAAATCCAAATCAGATGATGCTTGATGGTGATAGGTTAGTCATCTCCTCTTCCATATACAGCTGGGAATTACCACAAGAAAGCGATTTGAGGGAGCTGCTGTATGCCGATCAAAAGACATACAGCTCCAGAGTTCAGAATTTAGTAAAATATACTGTAGTAGACATTTCTGACCGCAGCTCACCATCAGTGATGAGGGAGTTGTATATTGAGGGGAACTATCAGACTGCAAGAATGGTGGATGGGACAGTCAGATCCATCACCCATTTGTGGACCTATTTCGATGGCTTAAGGAGCTGGGTTGAACTTCCAAATGACTACTGGTCAGAGGCAGACATCGATAAGAGGATGGATTTATGGAACGAAAGTATGAATCAGACCTTGATGCACAATGAGGGAATCATCTCTAACCTTACCTTGGAAGACTTCGCGCCACACATCTATGAATCGGAATCTGGTGGTATCAAGACCCATGCCATATCCAAGGATCAGTGTTCAGAGTTCTCAGCAAGCTCAGACAGCGCTGGCAGGGGCTTCACCTCAATCATGAGCATAAAAATGCTGAATGATGAAGTATCGCTAGAGGTGGACCATATCACATCTAGTTGGTCTCACGTTTACTCCTCTGAGAATACCCTGGTTCTGGCTGAACCGGCAAATGACTGGTGGTGGTACTGGAGGAACTCAGGCTGGGAAGACGCCACAAACATCCACTCCTTTGATATCAGCGATGCAAATAATACGGTATATTCAGCATCTGGTAGAGTAAATGGGACGGTGCAAGATCAGTTCTCGATTAGTGAGTATCAAGGATCAATCAGGGTTGCATCAACTACTGATGCCTGGGGGAGGTGGTGGCTTCCCACAGAGGTCGACGAGTCTGGAGAACCCGTTTGGACCGGCCCAAGTAACCAAGTCTCGATTCTACAGGATGATGACGATGGATCACTGTCCGAGGTTGGCTTCGTTGGCGGAATCGCCGATGGAGAGACTATCTGGAGTGCAAGATTTGTAGGAGAAAGAGGTTATCTGGTTACCTTCATGAACATCGACCCTCTTTGGGTAATTGATTTATCTGATCCAACTAATCCTGTTATTCTAGGTGAGCTAGAGGTCCCCGGAGTCTCCACATACATCCACCCAATAGATGACAATTTCCTACTCACAATTGGGATTGCGGGAGGGGAGGACGGTCTAGGACTGGACTGGTCAACTACGCAAGTCTCCCTCTTTGATGTCAGCGATACAACCAAGCCCAAACTCTCAGACACGATCTCCCTTTCACCGGCATTTACTGACGAAGATTGTGCGGTGATATTAGATTGCGGTTGGATGTGGTCCACTTCTGAAGCAACTTATGAGCACAAGGCATTCACATATTGGGCTCCAGAAAACTTACTTGCTGTGCCATTATCTACTTACAGGTATATTTACGACGAGGTAGAGGTCGATGGAAGGGTCTACTACCATTATGGTTACCAATACGTATCAATGTTGAAGACTATCGATGTTGATACCGAGAACGGCACACTTTCCAATCACGGAGCAGTTAATCACTCAGTATTCTACAATGGGGAAGGAGATTCCAGTTGGTGGTCAGGAACCACCAGCATCAAGAGATCGATATTTATGGGGGATTTCATTTACGCATTCTCGGCCGGTGGGGCAACAGTACACAGGATAGATGATCTCCATCTAATGGTTGAACTTGAGCTCCCAGATCCAGAGCCAGTTGTTTACTTCATTGGATCGAGTGAAGCAGTGGAGGGGTCAACTGTGCCCTCAGAAGGAGATGAGCCATGCTCCGATGATTCTGAAGGGGACTCCTGCTGAGAATAGGACTTTACTTACATTCTAATCAGTTGAATTTTAGCGCTCTCCCTGTACTTCCAGGTTTAGCAATCGCAATGCCTCGAAGCGATCCACCATCCTCACGCTTGTGCACCAATTCTCCATCCACTATAGTGTACATTGGCCATCCAGTCAGCTCCATTCCTGTATATGGCGTCCAGCCAACTCTTGTCCAAGTATCTGTGTCTGTGATTTTCTGGCGGTTTTCCAAATCAACTAGTGCCAAGTCACCATCATGCCCCTCAATTAGAGCTCCCTTGTTCTGTATCCCGTAGACCTTGGCAGGACCCTCGCACATCCATCGGACAACATCATTTACACTACATTTGCCATTCATTGCGTGAGTTAGCATAAGGGGCAAAGAGGTCTCCACTCCCGGCATACCTGCAGGAGCATTTGGAAAACCAGCAGATTTTGCCTCCAGTGAATGAGGTGCATGGTCGGTAACAACACAATCTATTGTCCCGTCCTTAAGCCCCCTCCAAAGGGCATCTCTGTCCTCAGTGTAACGAATTGGCGGATTCATCAATACCCGCTCACCCAGTCTCTCTACATCATCTTGATCGAAAGTCAGATGTTGAGTACAAACCTCAGTAGTGATTAGATCCGCTTTGGTCTTCTTCAGCCAGCCAGCCTCTTTCCCACTGGTCAGATGAACGATGTGAAGTCGATGTTCGTGCTCCTTCGCTAGGGAAACCGCTCTTTTCGTAGCTAGGAAAGCACATTCAACATCCCTACACTCAGCATGTGAGGCGATGTCAGTGCGATGCTTGAACTCAGCATTACGCTGTTGTAGGCGCCCCTCATCTTCTGCATGAGTCGCTATGACACCTCCTGTGTTAGCGAAGATATTCTCAAGATGTTCATCCTTGTGAACAAGTAAATCCCCTGTACTACTGCCCATAAAAATCTTAATTCCACAAACTCCATCCATTCCTTCTACGCTTTGTAAATCAGAAATATTGTCTCTTGTCGCTCCTATGAAGAATCCATGGTGCGTCACCGACTTCTTTGATGCTAGCGAAATCTTCTTCTCTATTGTTGAACGGTTTGTGGTGTTAGGACGATTATTAGGCATGTCAAGGAATGAGGTTACCCCGCCTGCAGCAGCAGCCCTACTTCCACTTTCTAGATCTTCATTTTGAATATTGCCGGGCTCTCTAAAGTGAACGTGAGGATCTATGATGCCAGGGAGTAGATGCAAGCCAGTGGCATCAATAACTGATTCGCGAATATTTGGCTCCAAACCACCTCCTGTTGCTATGGTAGAAATTGAACCAGATGTAACACGCAAGTCTCCCTCAACTATCTGATTAGGCAAAACTAAGGAAGCATTTTTGATTAGCAAGTCGCCTTCCATGGGTCTTTCAAACTTTATCGGAATGCCGACATCACAATACTGTTGCCCCAATAATTCCAATATTCTCCCGCGCGCTTCAAATAATTGAGGCCTCAGGGGCAACGCAGCGGGTTGGAGTAGTCAGGTTATCTCGTTGGGCTCATAACCCAGAGACCGGTGGTTCAAATCCACCACCCGCTACCACAATCAAAGTGAAAGTGAAAAATCACAATACTGAGTGGAATAGTGATGAAAATATACTTTCAATCAAATGTCACGGGTCCATAACTTGTTCATAAACCACCAATAATCAAATGGTACCAGAAGGTGAAGAGATGAAAGATAAAACCGCGAGTGAAATAGTTGAGGATAAGGAGATAGTAATTGAGGTCGATGAACCTGAACCCACAGTAGAGGATCTACCCGGTGTCGGGCCAGCTACAGCAGAGAAATTGCGCGAAGCGGGCTTCGAAGATCTTCTTGCGATAGCAGTAATGAGTCCACCAGAACTAGCAGAACAGGCAGAATTGGGAGAAGCAGTTTCTTCAAAAATAATTTCAGGCGCAAAGAAATTAGCAAATATCGGTGGTTTCGTCAGTGGGAATGCTCTTTTGGAAAGAAGAAGCAGAGTTCAGAAACTGACCTCAGGAACTTCGAACTTAGATGAGTTACTAGGGGGCGGTTTTGAGACGCAGGCAATCGTGGAGGTATTCGGTGAATTTGGAAGTGGCAAGACTCAGATCGGCCATCAGCTTGCAGTAAACACAATCCTACCCCTTGAAAGTGGAGGATTTGACGGAGAGGTATTCTACATAGACACTGAAGACACATTCAGACCAGAGAGGATTGCCCAGATGGCAGAGTCTGTTGGGATTAAGGCAGAGGATGCATTGAATAGAATCCACGTAGCAAGGGCATACAACTCGGCACATCAGATGCTCCTGGTCGATGAGATAAAGCGAATGTCCAAGAATATTGACGTCAAACTAGTAATCGTGGACTCTCTCACGAGTCACTTTCGTGCCGAGTACATAGGAAGAGGAATGCTGGCTCCAAGGCAGCAAAAACTCAATCGTCATATGAAGGAGCTAAAACAAGTCGCTGATGTACAAAACGCGCTGGTTCTGGTGACAAACCAAGTCATGTCAAAACCTGACGCAATGTGGGGAGACCCAACCAAGGCCATTGGCGGGCACATTGTAGGCCATGCGAGTACATTCCGCTTGTATCTGAGGAAGTCAAAGGGGGGCCGGAGAATTGCCCGCCTAATTGACAGCCCAAATCTGCCCGAAGGCGAAGCGGTCTTCACCGTGACATCCGAGGGCTTACGCGACTAGCGTAGGCCCCGGAGTCCGAAGGCTAAGTTGGCAGTTCGGTCAGAGCCTCTTCGACATCTCCCATCAGAGAAGTAAAGTGACTCTCGCCGAATCCTAGTTTGATATCCGCAGCTGAGAATAGATCCGGCAAGGTTCTAGTGTTGCCAAGGCGCATTGCATTAGCGTAATCATCTAGGGCCTTCTGGGGGTCCTCCATTTGCGTCTTCCATAGTTGAAGCGATCCAAGCTGTGCAATGCCGTACTCGATATAGTAGAAGGGCGCACCAAATAGGTGACCTTGTTGCTGCCAGGACAGTCCCCTGAAGTCGGTATGATCGCCCCAATCCATCTCAGATCCAAACCGATCTCGGATCGATTGCCAGATCTGCGCACGTTCCTCTCTAGAGTGACTCGGATTGGCATATATCCAATGCTGGAACGAGTCAATAGTCGCAATCCATGGTAGGAGGTAAACGACCCCCTCTAAGTGGGCTCTACGTGCCCTGTTAACTTCCTCTGCATTGTAGAATTTATTCCACCATGGCTGAGTCAGAAGCTCCATTGACATAGAGGCTACCTCTGCAAACTCAATCGGGTAATCCCTCTCCCCAATGAGATCAAGATGACCACAATATAGTGAATGAAAGGCGTGACCAGCTTCGTGGATCATCGTTTCTAAATCACTCTGAAGGCCTGCAGCATTCATGAATATGAATGGGACCCTACTCTTCTCCAGATAGTATTGGTAACCCCCAGGGGCCTTGCCCTTTCTAGTATCCAGGTCAAGAGTATCCATTTGCACTAACTTTTCGAATTTACCACCGAGATCCTCCGAAATATCATTGAACATTTCAGTCAATCCTTTCACCATTTCATCTACAGTTTTGAATGGCCTAAGTGGTCTCCTTCCATGGATGTCAGGTCCCGACCCAGTCTTCTCGTTAACATCCCAAGGTCTGAGCTCACCGATGCCCAGTCCTTCGGCTCTCTCATGATTTATATCTCTTAGAATTGGCATACAAACCGCCTCCACTGAGTTATGGAACTCCAAGCAGTCTTCCACAGTGTAGTCAAATCTGTGCCTAGCCCTGAACATAAAATCCGTATAGCTCTCGAAACCTGCATTCAGAGCCATTTGGTGCCTTATATCAATCAACTCATCAAATATCTGGGATAGCCTATCGTGATCCTGCATTCTCCTTTCTGACATTGCTATCCATGCCGCTTCACGCTCGATTCGATCATTCGATTCCAGATACGAACCCATTTGGGGGAAGGTCATCTCCTCACCATTGAAATCTACTGTCATTGCACCAGTGATAGATTGGGACTCGGTCACCAGCTCTGTCTCTCTGACCCCGAGTGGAATGTTCTCCTCACGAAATATCTCAACATCGGTTCTAATAGCCCTAAGCATCAGGTCATACCTTTCCGGCAACTCTTCAATCGAAGGATGGCCGATAATTCTTCTATTCAGTGCATCTGAGAATTCTGATAGCTTCGGACTTACTTGTGAAACAAAATCGAGGAAAGCACCTTTCTTCTCTTTGTTCTCAGTGTCACATGTCATTCCGATGTAGAGAAGGGCACCAGCCTCTGAAACATGTTCGGACAGTTCAGAAACATCAGCAATTAGGCCCTCCAAACATCCAGAGCAAGTAAGCTCCCTTTCCAGCAGGTTATTCGCGTAAGGCTCTATGTGTTGCCATTCAGTTGCATCTAGCTCCTCTGTAATGAAACTAGATCCCATTTCAAGACCTCAATTTTTGTGTGCCTTGGGCCCCAATGGCAGTGGACCCTCCTCACGTGACCACTTTGCACACTTCCACTCTTCAGCAGCCGACGAAACCTTTTCACGAATCTGTCCCAATTCGGGATGTTCCGGGTTGCCTTTCTCAATCCAGCATGCAACACAGTATCTATTGCCTTGAAAATCCAAGAAGTTTCCAGATGTACAAGCAACGGCACAATCCTTGCAAAACCCGAACCCGTAGAACTTCGACATATCCTAGTCAATGCCCAGAGTCTCCGCCTATCAATTTACTGCAATCAACGCAAGTCAGCCAATGCCATGTGGGCAAGAAATCTGGCTTCCAGCTCGTCTGAATTAGACAACCCTCCAGCTGAGGAACCTAGTTTTTCTAGGCCATTTTCAGAAGGAATAGGCCTCTTCGGGATTATTGATCCACCCATCTGCTCGATCATCCTATATCCATCTTCACACAACTCTGAATAGCAGTCCCACGGTATTTTGAATTCTCCAAAACTCTCACCTACTTTCATCTCAGGGAGTGATAAAATCCAAGCTTTGTCTTCTCCTTCAGACAGACCAGACCTCTCAAATGCTCTCGAGATCTGATGGGTTCCTGCCAAAATTCTGAGGAATTCTGCATCCGGCGTCTTGGCCACCATTGAACCTCTCTCTTCATTTCTGCGAAGTGAGTACCAAGTACCCCACAGATGCACTTCACTGGCAATCACATCGAAAGAGGCCAAAAGCCATCTGTTGCTAGGTCTAAATTCGTTAAATGTAGATACGATGGCGAACACGTTTTCTATTGGCTTTCGGAATTCCACACCCCAAGCCGGAAACCATGGAACGAGGCTGCCTGAATCCATGACTGCCGATGCGATTCGGTTGAAGAATGTGATTAGTGATTCTTAGGCGAATGATATTTCGCGGAACTTTTCAATTTCTCCACTAGATTGGGACTCCACCCCCTTAGTTCGGAAAGTAAATTGCAATCTCTTTCAGTCATCATTGCTACATCAGAGCCACTAGTCACGCCTAGTAAGCCTAACATTTCTCTGGCACGTATTCTCCCTACTCCCTTGATCGCAACAAGTCCAAGAATATCCGCCTTACATCCAAATCTTACTCTTTTATGGACCTCATCAATCGATTCGAAAAGTGTTTTTTGGGCACTTGTTCCAAATCTCGAAAATTCAGGATCATCAGATACAATTCTTCTCATAGAGAAAATCAACCATTCTAGTAGCTCGACTCTTCCTCTTAAATCACCAGGCTGGATGCCCCATTGATTTTCAATAGACCCAAGACTCTCTTCTTCAATCCATGATTGAACCACTAAAACACCCTTCATTCGACGCTCTTCTTCAAGATCAACAGATTCCGTCAAAAGCTCCCTTTCGTGAACATGCAAAGCCTCTTGAATTGTGTCATAGTCATCCTTCCTTAGCCAGAGAGGAATAAAATCAGGCGTGCACGCAGCTAAATGCAAAATACTCATTGGCGACAATTGTCCGAACTCATCCTCTCCAGAAATTATTCTCATTGCCTTAGTTAAGCCATCATAGATTATCTTCCCCGAGATAGGATTTAGATACAACCTTGAGACCATCAATCCAAGATTTGTCGATTCGTATGCCATCGTTACAGGTTCGGGTAATAAATCACCTTCTGATTCGTACATGTTCGCCTTTGTGAAACCAAAAATAGCCGGACCCCTCCTTCGAGAAATCCTACTATCCCGTCTGTAATTCCTAGACACTACGTCTAGTCCCGGAATATTTGAAGCAGAGTTGGCCCATGAGGGCATTTCATCCCCCCACTCTTCTGAGTCAGATTCTGTACCCCCCCTATCACGAATCCGTATTACAACCTCTTCCGACTCACCAGTTCTTTCAATCATCCCATTCTCGACCAACCAACAAATTACATCATCAATCCTACTTTCCAGAATTTCTGAATGCATTTGGGTGGCTAGGAAGGTTTTGGATAGAAACATTGAAATCCCATCTCTATCATTTATTCCAGCCGTAGAAATCAAAGATAGAACATGTGTGAGTAGGGCGCCATCTTCCTCTACATTCATAGCACTGGGGTTAGCAAGCTTGGAAGAGACATCTTCTGCATGCCCCCTTAGATACCTCTCAACCAAATCCTCCTCCCCCTCTTTGTTTTTTGATATCAACAGGGACTCTCCAAACTCATCAAATCCAGGCCTTCCAGCTCTGCCCATCATCTGCCTAACTTCCATTACAGGAAGTGGTATATTTCTGGCTGCTATTGTATTCCATCTTCTAGTATCCCTAATTAGAACTCTGCTAGCTGGAAGATTTACTCCTTGAGCAAGAGTTGGTGTAGCTACCAAACAAGTCAGCTTTCCTTTTTTGAATCCATTCTCAATTTTCTTCCTTTGTTTAGAACCAAGTCCAGCATGATGAAATGCAACTCCGCCCATTAATGCACTTTTCAGTAATCCTAGGGTGGCGGAGTCTTCACTGCTATCTACGATATCTTCTGCCATTTCCTTCCATGATGAAACCAAATCTTGACCATAGTTTCCATCTCCTTTTTCCACTCTGGAAATTACATGCTTCGAAAGCTCTCTGGCCTCTTTCTGAGCCGATGATCTGGAAGACACAAAAACCAGTAACTGACCATCATTTCCAACTGTGTCGTCTAGAACAGCGTGAATACTCTTCTGGGTTCCACCCTCCAATCTTCTTGATTCGGGCAACAACGCATCTTTCAAGGGGCCATCTACACTGTGAAAGTTAATTTCCAAACCCGTCATTGTCCCGCAGTATAGGGTTACAGGCCTCCATTCAGAACGAATTAATCTAGCTCCAAGCCATTTGGCAAGACTCTCTCCATTCCCAACCGTAGCCGACAATGCCAGAATCTGGGTATCTTCTCTGTGATGCATTATCCTGGATAGCAGGATCTCTAGGGTCGGTCCCCTATTTGGATCTTGTAACATATGGAACTCGTCAGCCACAACAATTCCTATATCATCCAAAATAGACGAACCACTCCTAAGTATCGAATCCAGCTTTTCGCTAGTACAAACCAGAATGTCTGAGTCTTGGATTGAGCTCGTTTCACTGTTTCTATCGCCAATGGCGAGTCCAACTTTAAGTCCCATTCGACTCGATATGGCTCTGAGATCCTCGAATTTCTCTGAAGCAAGAGCTTTCAATGGGACAATGTAAAAGGCCTTACAGCCAACAAGATCCGTAGTTAACCTTTGTACCATTGTAGAATAGGCTACCAATGATTTACCACTGGCAGTTGGGACTGATAAAACCAAGCTTTCTCCTTTCAAAGCAAGAGGGAGAGAAGCAGATTGAGGTGGAAAAAGCTCCTTTATGCCCCATTCTTCACAAAGAAAATCTTTCAATATCGGGTCCAATTCTAAATCAGAAATATTGGTGGAACCCCCGTTCTCCGCTCCTCCCATGAGGTAACAATAATTCGGCCGTTCTAAAGGATGCCGAGCGAAAATCAACTCCACCTGTGGTAGGCAGGGTGACCTTCCTTGACTGAAACAAACACCCCTTCACCAGTGGCGCATACCTTGCCCTCAGAAGTCAGCGTCATCCGTACATTGGCCCTATCCTCGCTAATCTCAGTTACCTCACCAGTAACGTGCAGAGTTGGGCCATAGGGAGTCGGCCTCCTTAGCTTGATCCCGTATGAGGCGGTTACTGTGCATGGAGGGGCATCACCACCCGCTTGGTCCATTAAAGCAATGGCTGCAGTCCAATTGCCATGACAGTCCAGCAATGTACCAATTATGCCACCATTTATCATACCAGGAAACGCTTGATGCCCTTCATTAGGGCTGAACTCCATCTTTAGGCCTAACTCGGATCTGTACGATTTAATTCTCAGACCCTTTTGATTGGCAGGTCCGCATCCAAAACATATACTGCTCGGAGCAAAAAGGTCCTGTACAGACTCAGTAGGCAACTCGCTCATGATTGATTTAGAAAGACCTAGGAATTGAATTTTCCCGAGAACCTTACGCCCATTTTTTAATTCTCGTACGAGCAGCGGCCATAGTGGTTGCAGACGATACCGACGATTCCGGCCCTCCCAATTCGGAGAAACCAGCATCACGCTCAAAGAGAAGAAGATTCTCACCAATCAAGATAGCAAATCAAATCCCTAAGAGCAGGAGAAGGGAAATTGAGAAGGCTATGGAGGACGTCTCAGGAAGCCCAAAGAAGTGGTCTAGGGGCTCAGGACCAATGAACCACTCTTTCCTAAGGAAGAGAATCAAACCTGGAACAATTAGGAACTTGCAATACGATCTTCTTGATGTGGAAATTGGTGAATCATGGCCGGTTCCCGTGACAGTTCTGCATGGATCCAGGCCCGGACCAGTTGTCACCCTCCTTGGAGCAGTTCACGGTGATGAGCTAGTTGGCCCACTGGCATTGACATATTTGTGTGGTCAGAATTTCATGGGCCCAGAGAAGATCTTGGATCCCTCGACCCTCGCAGGAACTCTTCGAATTGTCCCAATAGTCAATCTCCCGGGTTATAGGAGGAGGACCAGATACTTCCCAGATGGTAGGGACTTAAATCGGGCCTTCCCCGGTAATCCGGACAGCAATACAACCTCACGAGTCGCAGACAGGCTATGGAAATTAATTGTTAATAGCAGCGATTATGTTGTCGATTTTCATACTGCAGCCAAGGGTCGGACTAATCTTCCTCAGATCAGAGCGAATCTAGCCCATCCCGGGAGCAATAAGATTGGGAGAGCATTTGGTATTGAGACTATATTGGACACGGAAGGGCCTCGTGGTTCCCTTAGGAGAGTAGCAAACAATAACGATATTGCAGCTATCACCTACGAGGGAGGTGGCTCTGATGAGGCCGACCCCGAATCCGTACAAGTCTCAATTTATGGTGCCATCAATCTGCTAAGGAGCCTAAGGATGATCCCCGGGTACTCAAGTAAGCCTCGCTTCAGGATCCTTGCATCTGGATCCGTTTGGATAAGATCCGATCAAGGTGGCTTGCTTGATGTCTTGGCACCAGCAGGCAGCTTCGTAGAAAAGGGGGAAATAGTTGCAACGGTCACTGATCCAGAAATACCTGGAGAGGACCACGACATCCTTTCGCCAGAAAGAGGCCTTCTAATCAGTACTGCAACTCATCCCTTTGTCAACTCAGGTTCTCCTATAGGGCACTTGCTTCCAGTCAAGAGGGGCGTTTCTACACTTAAAGATAGGTTGGATGATGAAGATTGCCTGATCATAAGCGGATCAGATGGGGATCCACCATGGAGGGATGATGAAGATGTCGAGGACATAGCAGTTTTCGGTGAGTGGTCCGGCGGCTCTCCCGATGCAGAATGGGGCGATGTGGAAGACGACTCCTAGGGTCGCCCTAATCCATCCCCTATGCCGTTATTTTCCGAATTAGTTTGTAGGTCTGGGGCCGAAGGCAAATCTACTCCGGTAGAATTTGGAGTTATTGCAAGCCTCTCTGGAATAATCCCGTATGCATCCAAAGCATCCTGCAGCCGGTTATTGTGAGAAATCCTGAAACCTGCAATTATTCCAATGCTGAAGAGGCCAACAATCAGTAAAGCGACTCCCAAGAAGCCAATTGAACCTAGAATAGAAGTCGAAGGACTATCGTCTTCTTCGGTCGAAATATTTACCCATATCTCCCAAACAAACATCGTCGAGCTCCCTGATTCGATTATCTCCGCAGTAACAAATTGTCTTCCGGAACCCTCCGAACAGAGCTGATCTTCCAGATAGGCCTCTGGATTGCCACAGTTTATCGGATCTAAAGAAACACTCCTTCCACCAGAAGTAGAGTTATCTTCTATGGAGAATTCTTCGAACATCCAATTTATCTGAAATTCCAGATTTTCAGAAACTCCCCCGATTGTTAGCACCAAAGAATCATTCGCAGAGTCCCATAAAACAACCTCGTCATTTCTCGGCATCAGTGTCACGGATGAAGAACGGTCTATTCCATCGTCAATAATTTGATCACAATCATCGTCGACACCATTCCACAACTCACTCGCACCAGGGAACGTTGTACTCACTAAGTCGTCGCAGTCCTCGAATTCATGGAAACCATCCAGATCCCTATCGTAGTCATACCCCAATGGGTCAGAGAACTTTACCAGAATCTCCGTTCCATCATCAATACCATCTGAATCGGAATCATTTGAGAAAGGATTAGTAGAGTAGTTATGGTATTCTTCGTAATCCAATATTTGGTCTCCGTCAGCATCGCTAAAGTAGAAGTCTTCGTCCACTAACTCGTCGCAATCGTTATCTTTCCCGTCCAACTTTTCGGGAACGTCACCAACTTCCGGATCCTCGTCATCACAATCCATGAATGCGAAAACACCATCCGAATCAGAGTCCAAATCAATTTGGTTCGGATCGGAGTCAAGGCTAACTTCAGTTCCATCGGTCAAACCATCGTTGTCTGAGTCACCGTCATTTGGATCTGTAGAGTAATTGTGGAACTCATCATAGTCGGTCAGTCCGTCCAAGTCAGAGTCTATTGACCAGAAATCCTCGTCGATTAGGGTATCACAGTCATTGTCTAAGCCATCCAACAATTCTGATAGATTCGGATGCATAAGTGACGCATTGTCGTCACAATCCTCGAACCAATAGAACCCGTCTCCATCTGAATCATCATCGAATGAGAGGGGGTCAGACAACTTTACCAGAATCTCAGTTCCATCATCTAAGCCATCATTGTCAGTATCTGAATTAGTAAAGTTTGTTCCATGTATGTGGAACTCGATCCAATCTACAATGCCATCTGAATCCGAATCAGACTCATTGAAACCTTCATCTACCATTCCATCACAATTGTTGTCTTTACCATCGAGATCTTCGTTCCGGTCAGGAGCGCTCTCATCATCCTCATCGTTGCAATCTTGAAAATCGTACCAACCATCTGTATCGTTATCGTTATTGAAAGTCAATGGGTCCGTTTGAAAGCCATCAATCTCAATCCCGTCAAGGATTCCATCCCCATCAGTGTCTGGGTCAAGGGCATTAGTACCGTAGATCGAGATCTCCTCAAAGTCCCCCAGCCCATCCCCATCAGTGTCTGGATCAAGGGCATTAGTACCGTAGATCGAGATCTCCTCAAAGTCCCCCAGCCCATCCCCATCAGTGTCTGGATTCAATGGGTCGGTTTTGTGCAGTAGAGTTTCATTATCATCACTGAGTCCATCGTTATCATCATCGACATCAATGAAGTCACAGTCGCCATCTAAATCGGAATCTGTAGGAAATGAGCTAGCGTTGAATTGGTCGGTGCCGCAATTAGCCTCCGTAACATCGTCCCATCCATCATTGTCATCATCTGTATCCAGATAGTCACAAACAGAATCTTGATCGAAATCGTTTGGATAGGAGCTAGCGTTGAATTGGTCGGTGCCGCAATTAGCCTCCGTAACATCGTCCCATCCATCATTGTCATCATCATCGTCGTTGTAGTCTGGCCATCCATCCTCATCGAAATCTGAAATGTTACCTACTCCATGGAAATGAATCTCCCACATGTTTAGGGCCCCAACGTTCCCAGAAGAGGAGTCCCTGATCCTCAGAGTCCAATTCCCTTCAGAAGACTCCCCCCAATGCTGTACTGTATTGAACATCCAATTTGAGTAGTCATTTGCAGAGTCCGAATGATCCTCTGCAAGCCATGAAACATGACCATCCGGAGATTGAAGGGTTATCTCCAATTCACCTCTGCTTGGATGCGCAATATCGACAATCAGATCTACTGACTCTATTTGTAAATCAACTGGGACTGAAACACTGAACTCATCCCATCCCGATGAGCCATCAGAAAGAGTCTGACCAGGAGAAAATGGACCAAATGTGACATTAGATTCGAATCCGCTACTAGTCCAATTCTCAGCTAGAGAGGTAGCAGCTCCTGCATCAACCGATCCAAAACCATATTTGTGAGAAACTTGCAATCCGGCTCCATTGGTTCCCCAAGAGGAGTCACTCGGATCAACAATTCTCGCACTATGTACCAATATATTCTGCACGTCCCTCCAAGTAAGGTTAGAATTAGCCTCTAGCATCAGGGCAATGACCCCTGCAGCCAACGGAGTCGCACTTGAAGTCCCACCGAAGCTGTCTGTAATATTGCCCGAGTCATATCCACCTGAACCGGTGATATCAGTCGTAGTGATTCCCTCTCCATCCCCCTCCGAATGTGCGGCAACTAGGATGTTAGCCCCAGGTTCGGCATACCAGGATTGTGTCCCATCATGGTCTATTGCCGTCACTGCAATTGTATACCTACTATTTGCATACCCATCATAGTTGGAGTTGTCATTATCTGTCAATCCGTTTCCAGCAGCCCAAGTGTAGATATTTCCAAGTCCAGAACGTCCGGAATAAACCGAGCTTTCCATTGCTGCTATTGTCAAGGGACCCGGAGCCTCCAGTCTCAGACCATCATCGAAGGGACCCCATGAATTTGTATAAATGTCAATTTCATCCTTTTTATAGCTCAGAGCGTCCGCTTCTAAGCTATCACTTGTCCCACACGCTATCAGAGTGGAACCAGCAATTGTAGCATCGAATGCAGCTCCAGCGACATCCAGGGAGTTGTTTCCAACAGCTGCAGCCACTCCTGCTACAGCTGTTCCATGCCCGTTCCAAGATTGAGGAGTGGGATCTGCATCATCATTACACCAATCATATGATAGCGAAGCAGAGTAGTGAGGCTGAATATCAGGGTGGCTGTGTTCCAAACCATCGTCAATCACGCTGATTGTCACGCCACTGCCGTTATACTTCTCCCATGAACCAGTTACGTTGGCATCCTCCCCAGATGTCCCTCCGGTCTGACCAGTGTTCTCTAAATGCCACTGATCATTGAAATCAGGATCGTTGGGAACAAATTTTGTAGACTGACTCCTCTCGATAATTGGTGAGAATGTCTCAATTTCGTTATTCAGGAGAGATATCTCCAACTTCTTTATCGCTTCCCCAGAGTCCTCATAATTCCAGATGAATGTACCTCCAAGAATCCCAGTTCTCACTGAAATGTCGGGATTCCCCAGACTAGTCCGATGATCCTCTATTGGCAAATTTGAGACAACTAGCCAAGATTCTACTTCAGCCAGCACTTCAGGCTCGTAATTTTCCAAATCCGAGACTCTAGCGAATGCAAGCTGCACAGCTCTGGAATATGTTTGTAGAAACGACGGATCTTCTTCCGTATCTGAATGCAACCTTTCGCCTTGAACAAAACATGCCGTTGTAGATAGAATCAAGACTCCTACCATCACAAAGACGCGACTCATGTATGAACTCGACGACCATCAGGATATAGAAATTCGTAATGTCTGTTAAGTGGAAAAGTCATAATTTACTAATTCTCCACTGGGCCATCCTGATTTTCTCTCAGTGAATACAGCCTCCAATACATGAATGGTGCAATTACGATATACATCAGGACCCCATAGACCCCAGAAGGGAGACTTAGTGTGGAAATACCTCCATCAGGGGCCGTCAATATCAGTCCACCAACTGTAATTCCCACTGTCGCATTCTGAATCCCACTCTCAATTGAAACGGTAATGGCTCTGCCCGGCTCCAAATTGAGCAACTTCGCACTCTGATAGCCTATTGAAAGCATTATCAAATTAAGCACTATTACCGCAGGCCCCAATGTCCCTATGTTGTCCATTAAGGTACTCCATTCACTTGCTATTGCGGCAATGACGATGATTACGAAAAGAATAGCTGCAATACTATTCACCAACCCCTCTATGCCATTAGCTAATTCGGGTTTTGTCCAACGAATTACCATACCTATCCCTACTGGAATTGTAGTCAATAGGAACATTGTCAATCCAAGTCCAATGATGTCCAATGAAGGAACGTCTTCACCCATGAAATGATCCATTGAAAATCCGACAATAATTGGCAGGGTCATTACTGAAATAACGGAAATTACTGCCGTATAGGAGATTGATAGCGCAGTATCCCCCTTAGCCAGTTTTGTTAGTATATTTGAGGTCACTCCACCAGGGCAACATGCTAGTATCATCATTCCTACCGCCAACTCCCCTTCGAGACCGGCTAATGTCGTTATTGTAAAACCCATGATTGGCAGCACCAACATCTGATTCACTAGCCCAATCCCAAATGCCTTGGGCTCTCTAACTATGAGTGAGAAGTCATCTAACGTAAGCCCCAGTCCTAGTGAGAACATTATGAATGCAAGAGATACAGGCAAAATCACATCAATAACCACATTTCCATCATCTCCAGATTCATCCTGTGCTTGCACAGGCGAAGCCAGCATTATCATCACGAACAAAGCGGCGACCGTTGCAACCCTCTCTCTTGTCATGGTGCCCGAGAGTTTTTCAAACGTATAATTCTGTATGCCAATAATTAGCCAGATCTGTACTTTGAAATCACTTCCTTGACTTCTTCATCGGTCATCATCCTTCTCTGACCCTTTGCTACTTCAAACATATGCGATACGAGTCCATCTTCAATTTCATAACCATTCCTCTCAAGCCAATGAACCACATTGGATCTACCGCTCATATGTCCTATTCTGATTACCTGCTGCAATCCAAAATCACCGGCCGGAACGCCTGAGTAGACACGATCAGCCAACCAATCGTCGCCCTTTTTCATCGCCTTTACAACTGCGGACGCATGAACTCCAGTCCCAGTTTCAAATGCATCATCACCAAAAACAGGATAGTTGTGAGGCAAGGACACTTCAACATATTCGTGCGCCTTTCGCATGTACTCATTTAGTGCCCTCAAGTCATTATTGATTACCCCCATTAGACTAAGATTTACCAAAGTCTGGTCTAGAGGGGCATTGCCCGCCCTTTCTCCAACACCCAAGGCAGTTCCGTGAATTACATCAGCCCCTGCCTCGTAGGCTGCTAGGTTGTTCGCTACACCCAGGCCCCTGTCTTGGTGTCCATGCCAATTTACCTCTATTTCCCTACGTTTCACTCCAGTGTCGGGAATAACTTCTTCCTGTATAAAACCGAGCAATTTCCTGACTCCGTTTGGTGTCACATGACCACAGGTATCACAGATGCAAATTCTATCAGCTCCAAGCTCTATAGCTCGCGAATAGACCTCTTTTATTTCATCGGGCTTGCTTCTTGTGGTATCCTCTGTAACAAACATTACGGGGATATCATTTTCAACAGCAAAAGTAACTGCAGACTCGGCCGTTGAGAGGATTTTCTCCATCGTCCAGCCTTCGGCAAATTGTCTAATTGGACTGGTTCCCAAGAACGCACTGGCTTGAATCTCTCTCTCGTGTTTTGCCTGCAATTCGACGAGGGGTTCGATATCCGAAACAACCGTTCTAACCGCACAACCAGGCCTAATTTCGTATTCGTTATCCCCCATGTGTTGCAGCATTGCATCAATGTGTTCAATATGAAAAGGCCCAGCACCGGGAAGGCCAAGGTCAACTTTCTGGATCCCTAGTCTTTCCATGAAATCAATCAGCTCAATCTTTTCTTCAATTGACGGGTTTCTAGCACTGGGGCTCTGCAATCCATCACGCAGAGTCTCATCATCGAACCAAAGTTCGTGAGGATGATTCGATGGTTTTCTCTCAATCTCATAATCAATTGAGTTCCAGTCGTAAATCAAATCCTGCTCGTCCACAGCACCACCAGCACGCTCTCATGGGTCGTTAGGTGTTTGAAACCATCGGGCTTCTAGCTAGATATTTTTGACTCAGTTCTAACTACCGTGAAAATCGACAATACCCCACCAACTATCGCTCCTTCAAAACCAAAGCTAGCCGTCACCAGTACTACAAACATCAATGCAAGATACAGCATCGAGATGAAAAACGAACTTGCAGCACTAGAAATCCTGCCTGTTTGGTCAGGCTCTTCATTAATGTCAATCCTCCAAACGGTCGAAGCATACCATGCGCTAAGCAACAAAACAGTCCAGCCTAGGATGTGATAAATAGCATCATCACTATCAATCTCACCAAAGCTTGCTGGTGCGGTTAGTGAAACAATTACCAGTAGAAAGGCATACGCTTTCATCTCAATCAATGTCCTCTGAGGGCCTTTTACATTGGGAAGCATGGGCACTCCGACTCTTGCGTATTCCTTGGATCGATACAGAGCTAGAGCCCAGAAGTGCGGAGGCGTCCATAGGAAAATCAATAGAAACATCAGCCAAGGCAGCATGCTACCCATGTCAATAACTGAAAAAAGGAAAGACCGAAAAGACCCAGTTGAAATTACCAAGCTTCCTTCTGATGCAGCCCATCCAATTACGGGAGGGGTCGATCCGGCTATTCCTCCGATTACAATGTTCTGTGGCGTGCTTCTCTTCAGCCAAATGCTGTAAACAAATACATAGAACAAAATGCTGAATGCAGACCAAAAGGCAGCCACTTGGTTAGCAAGAGTAAGAAACCATATTACTCCCATTATTGAGATTATAATTCCGAACATCAATGCGGAATTAGGCGTTATCTCACCAGATGGTATCGGCCTATCCTTGGTCCTTTTCATCAACGGGTCAATATCACGATCATACCACATATTGATTGCATTCGCACCTCCTGCCGAAAGAAAGCCTCCAATGAAAACAATTGCCATTGTCCTGAAGGATGAGACTCCAAAGCTAGAATCAAGACAGTCATGGACAATAATAGAGCAAATTGCTGTAATTTGAAGTAGGACAACTACCTTTGGTTTAGTAAGCTCGATAAATCCATCAATACTACTCATCTTTCCATCCTCCCGATTGATCTAGTTGCGCCAATCCACGTCATTGCTAGCAAAACGAAAGTAGAAGATGCAAGCAACAAATGAATTAGGGATAGCCACTCGAAATATCCATCATCAATATCCCACGATAGTACGTAAGTCGCACCTATTGCTACGTTTGCCACGTATATTCCCGTCGCCGCCCATATCCAGTTTCTCATCAACAGATGAGAAACCTCCTCCCCTGCTTCTCTCCATATTATATAACAAGTTACAATTAGGACAATTTCCATCACCGCGACCAACCACCTGTGAATCATCTGCGATTGTGCAAAAACATCCCCTATGCTAGAAGCAATCTCGCCTTGACAAAGTGGCCATGTTTCTGGAATTCCATTCACGCCACATCCGAAATTCGCACCGGGCGTCGTCGAAACAAACACTCCAGAAAATAATGTTACAAATCCGCCAATTACAAGCCAGAACAACCTATCCTTCCATTTCGAGGAGAAATTTGAATCGAAATCAAACCATCTGTGTCTCTGATCTCTGTGGTCACAAATAGCCAGCCAAAGCCAAAATAGACAAAGTAGGAAAGCAAGCGCAGATCCAAGGTGCAAGGCCACACTCCAATGTTCGTTATCCATTCTGACTGTTAGCCATCCAATTGCACCTTGCCAGATTATCAGCGCTACTGAAATATTGGACGCAATTATCGCTTCAGATCCCAGAGTATCATCTGATCTTATGAACCACCAATTTACAATCACCAATGGTCCTAAAATCACACCAGCAAGAAATCTGTGGAACCATTCTGTAAAAATTTGAAACTTTGAATATCTATGCCCATATCCCCTAGAATCAACCTCTTCCGGATTTTCTTCGTACCACTCCCCCTGCTCTTCTTCAGATATGTCAAATCCCCATGTGCCGAAGCATTTGGGCCAATCGGGACAAGACTCTCCTGCATCATTGATTCTAATCAATCCACCAACAGCAATTACAAGAACGGTAACTCCTATCAGGAAGACTGTGAGTCCTTTGACATCCAGAAAACCCCTCATCGCAATCAGCTCCGATGTAGAGCGGACCACACTTCACTCTTACCCGAGGTGTGGGTCAATATCTATTGGAATCCTATTCCTCTCATATTCCAGAGTGGCAATTTTCATAGGATCAAGAACTACTTTCTCCTTTGCCTCATCAACACCGTAAAGCTGCGTTAGCTCATCATTGAACTCTTCGCGTAATTCCTCTTCACTAACAAAGAGGGGTGCCCCCATGCTAATTTGAAGCGCCCTAGCTCCAATGATTCTAGCTTTCTCGAAGCGAGTGTGGGGTCGTGCGGGTTCTACCATCGAGCCCGCGACCCAAGTCATCCAAATAAGGTCTATGACTGTCTAGGCAAAATTATAATCTGCAAATCAGGGTATTTCAACCATCATTGCAACAGCGTTTCCCCCACCAAGACAAACAGTTACTATGCCTCTTTTTCCACCGTTTCTAATGAGCGCATTTACTAGCGTCATCAGACATCTTGTGCCTGTGGCACCCAATGGGTGGCCAATCGCTATAGCGCCTCCATGTGGGTTGAAAGACTCATCCAATATGCCAAGAGATTTTTTGATTGCACAGGATGCCGATGCAAAGGCTTCATTGTGCTCAATAATATCTATATCACGAATTGACGTTCCGCTCATTTTGAGAAGCGACTCCACTGCAGGTATTGGTGCTGACATAACTCTGCTTGGCTCGACACCCGAGGTTGCATACCCCACAATTCTAGCTAGTATTGGAACGCCATTCGCCAAAGCAGCATCCTCGGATGCAATTAGGACTGCAGATGCCCCATCAGAAATCTGACTGGCATTTCCCGCAGTCACTTGTCCCCCTTCAAGAAAAACTGCCTCTAGGTCTGATAGCGCCTCTTCACTGGTTTCTGGACGTATCCCTTCGTCCCTAACTAGGGAATCGACTGCAAAGACCTCATTTTCTAGCCAACCTTCCTTCCAGGCTCTATTTGCTAATCTATGGGAGCGTACAGCAAACTCGTCCGACTCCTCTCTGCTAATTTTATGTTCTTGAGCCACCGTCTCACCAGTATTCCCCATTGACTCTCCAGTGAAAGCGTCTTTCAAACCATCATTCAATAGGATAGACTTCAATGAGTCGAAAGGAATCACGTCGCCCTTTCTTGCATTCCTAGAGAAGTGAGGTGCATTGCTCATTGACTCCATTCCCCCAGCAACTACGAAATTAGCAATACCAGCACGGATTTCTGTAGCCCCTATCATTGCAGCCTTAAGGCTAGAACCACAAACCTTGTTGATGGTAGTACATGGCGTGGAAAAGGGCATTCCAGCCTTTATGGCAACTTGACGCGCTGGAGCTTGACCCGATCCTGCCTGCAGAACCTGACCCATGTATAACTGATCAATGAGGCCACTAGCAGGGTCAATTCCAGCTCTTTCTAACAATTCCTTTATTGCCATTGCTCCTAAGTCTACTGCACTGAATCCAGAAAGTGACCCCCTGAATTTCCCAATAGGCGTTCGCGCGTACGCACAAATTACCGGAACTGTCACATGCATGGCCAGTCGAGACCCCGCCTTCAATGAAACGCTGATTAGAAATGAATTGTAATCACGACTCTGCCGTGTAGCCATAGAAATCTGAGTTCTTTAGCTCCGGTCTTTGTTGAGGTTTTACTAGAAGGGTCCTAATCTCCCATAGATCCTTGAAAATTCGGTACTTTGCAGTAGAATCCAGATAATCGACACCACTTGTTCCGCCTGTCCCCGTCCTCTTTCCAATTATTCTCTCCACCATGCGAGCATGGTCATGTCTCCATTTTGCCATCGCTTCTTCTAATTCGACGAAGGCATCAATCAACTTCCTAGGCCAAGTAAGTAGCGGCAGCTCCCGATAAGATTCGATGAATAGGAGCCCAGCACGCGCCCGGCTTACTTCACCATCAGGGAGTAGGAATGATATGGCAGAATCATGAGCAGCAGAAATCCTTTCCCTGACAGCACCGTTGTCCCTATCTGAAACCTCCTCCGCTCTAGATACAGCCTCTTCTCCCATTCTTTTGTGAGCTTCCAGATGCGCACCAACATATTCTCTGACGGCCACATTATCTCCATCGCTACCAAAAGCCGAGCCCATTATTGGAGTCCTCTCAATCCATCTCATCAGAGACTCATAAAGAGACTCTTCACTCATTCTAGCTTCTAGCCTCTTCAGGACCTCAACGTCATCATCCCCTCCTCTCTCAGCTAGCTTCCTAAATGTGCTAATTGGATCAACACCCCATAGTCGATCTTCGACTTCCAAGCCAAGAAGAGCCTCGAATTCCCGCATCTGGAATGACTCAAAACCGGATGCAGTACCCAAACCATCTCTGAAAACAAGGAAACCTTGGGGTGTCAATGTCTCAAGAACGGTCCATTGACTTGCCATCAGCCGAAAAATCTCTGTTGTCCTTGAAAGATGATCCACAGCATTGGGGATCTGGTCTTCTGGAACCGGAATTTGCACCAATATATCTCGAGTTTCTGATAGTTCTCTAATTATCTGTTTGAACCAGAGCTCGAATGTTTGATGGACTATTATGAAATGCATCTCATCTGAAGATACTCCCCTTTCATCCCCTTGTAGACTTAGCAAATCATGTAGGTTCAGGTAGTCCCCATAGGTCCAATTACCCGACTCCCCGTTTCCTCCCATGTTCCTCCAAAAGGGAGTGCACTTGAAGAATTGTCGATGAATAACTAAACCTATATTGTTCGATTATTACGACAGCTCATGCCCGAAGGAGTTGGTTGGCCTCATGATCCCAGAGCCCCTCATCCTAATCCATCAATGCATTTACTTGTTGAAGAGGGGTTTGAGCTGAGCACACCACTTGAGGGTGATGCAGAGCCTTTGTTCATTTGTGTCGATAATAATCGAGAATACCTTAGGCACTGGCTACCTTGGTTGGATGATGTCACAAGTATAGATGATGAGATTTCTCTGATTAGAAACATATCTGAGAATAATGGTTGGATTGATGGCAGTTGGCTATATCTAATCCGAATCAATGAAGAAATTGTGGGTGTAATTAGCTTGAATTGGGTCGATTGGAACAACAGAAGCTTCGGTTTGGGTTACTGGATTTCTGAAGATATGACAGGCAGGGGAATAGCAACAAAGTCCTGCACACGACTAATTCAGCACTGTTTTGATGACCTTTTACTGCACAGGGCAGTAATTGAAGTCTGCACAGAAAACTCAGATAGCATTTCTATTGCTGATCGGCTTGGAATGCGTCTAGGGAACTTCTAAGGACAGGGAATGGCTCTATGATAGGTTTGTTGATGGCTCAATGTACGCAATCACTTCACCTGAGTGGAGACAGTGAATCAAGGATTAATTAGCCCATGATCTTCTATTGCGCACCCACCTGGTGGCAGGCAGGAAAGAACGTCATCTTGTGCCAGACCTGTTGCCTTGGAAATTTTGTTTGCCACGCTTTCCTTCTTCTCTCTTCCGGGAGAAATCTTCGCCCACCTACTACAAGTTTCAGAAATCGTCTTTGCCACTCCTGAAATTGGCATTGGCACCCCATTAACTACAGCCAGCCCAATCGCAATCTCCAATGCTAGTCCTCTGTGCCAGTTCCTTTGCCCACGAACAACGAAAGATCCCTTAGCCAGAGATTCACCAGTCTCGGTTGTCTTTGAAACCTGGCCAGACTTAGCGTTGAAAGCAGTGGCTGCAGCACCTCCGCTCCCCCATGCTCTGGACCAGCAAACGGCAATCTGAGCCGCCTCATTTAGTGACGATTCATCCAATCCACTGCAGTCCTCCAAACCTTCTCCTAGGTTCTGGGTGATCTGCATTGATGCCACTCCCTCTGGAATCACACCTTTTCTATTGTCAACTGCTATCAGTCCATCTTTGAGCTTAAGACTACATGAAGGTGCACCATGTAGATCAGCGTGGAAGTACAGATCGCTTGAGGTCAGATGCTTCTTGACTAGGACATCATTTCCTTTGGCATCCTTACCCCCTATGAGGAGATGTCCGCCTGAGATAATTGCCCAGCGATACTTCTCGAACCAAAATTTCCGAGCCCTCTTCCTTCCCTTCAATTTTCCCGCAGCCTTCTCCTTCGCAGCCTTCTTCTCCGCCTTCTCTCTCGATTCTTCCGTGTTTTCTAAGGCTGCTAGAGCACCTTTTGCCTTGTTCTTATGCACTCGTGCCTCCTCAAAGTACCTCTGAGCATTTTGGTGAACAGTTTTGTCAGTGTACAGGGTCACGCTTGCCCCCATTCCACCATCTCCCTCTGGTAGGAAAGCCACGACTGAATGCTTTGAGGGGTCCACACTGTCTATCCAATCAACTTGGTATGCTAGCTTTGCCACCTCGTGCCACCCTCTTTCTTCTACTGCTAAGCTTACCTGGGAAATGATAGAGTCGACATGCTCCCAATTTTCTTGAATTGCCTTTCCTAGGTCTTGCGCTATCACAGCTCTCTCCTTGAATCTGTCAATAGCAGACCTTTGCTGGGAAGCCCTCCTTGACAGCTTCGCACCCTCATTGGCCAAATCACCTCCGGATTCCACAAGCTTCTCTTCTTCCCTACGTATGAATGCAGCCGCATCATGTGATCCGAAGACGTAGTCATATGCATTAGAAAGGGATGGAACCTCAATCTTCAACTGCTCATTCATAGATGGTATTTCAATAGGGGAGAACTCAACAATTCCTGCGGACGCTGAATCTCTATCGGATTCGTTTTCTGAATTTTCCAGAGAGCTCTTGGACTCTTGATCGGACAACCAAATCTTCCCTCCTTTGCCACTCTCCAATTCTTCTAGCATGATTCGAAAAGCACTTTCCAGTGAATCCCTCTGATTTGTGTTAAGAGTCCTTGACTCGACTTTCTCGTCTAATTTGGCTATTGAACATGCCACACTGCCGTAGAGTCTACCAAGGTTCACTCTGGAAGCCAAGGTCCGAATCAAATCGTGCTCGCTCTCATCAAGAATCGCATCTAGATCAGACCTTTCCAGTATTCTTGGGTCCAATGCCTCGGGGGGCGGAGAGTAAGATAACCCCTTCTTCAACGATCTACTGGCGTAATTGGCGTGAGTCAGTGGTTGTATGATGACGCCTTCTTCATCCAGAAGCAAGACGTTTCCATCTCTGAACATCTCAATCACCAATGTGTAGCTCCCTTTTCCATGCTCGAATGATAGCTCAATTACCCTATCGAAGCCCCGCTGTTCAACAGAAACCAAGCGAGAATTATTCAGATGCTTCCTCAAGATCATAGCGAATTGGGACGGCTGCACAGGCATAGGCCGATCCCTTCTGGATGTGTACACCCTTAGCCCCCTGACTATCACTAGGTCAGTGGAGGGCGAGCCCTTCTGGTTTAGCCTCAGAACAATCTGCTCATAGTGGGGCTGGTATGCCTTCTTCGCCCTGGACCCAATCATATCAGAAAGCTCACTAACTATGCGTGCGATTTCGAATGATGAAGACTGCTCGCGCATGCAACTCATTTAGCTCGGCCAAGCCAACCTTCATCATCCAATCGATACATGCAATTTCAGCCTTCAAGCTATTGATGACTGAAAATCCACTATCTCCTTGAGCACATCGGGATCATGAGCATACTGGTTGGATGGGACCTCAATCAGCTTGCAGTTTTGCATTGAATCTACAACTTGCTTCACCTTGTCGAAACCATGTAGTGTGTCAGATGCCGCAGTCATTACAGCACAAGGTACACTGATTCCTGAGAGGTCTTCTGGAAGTTTGTATCCTAGGTTAGCCCTAGCCGACATCACCATATTCCTCACGTCTTGAGCTAGAAGTGCTCTACGATATCTGATTTTCTGCCCCTCTTCCTTCGTTCTGCGGTCAACTACCCATGCAACGAAACCAACCAATTTCTTGTATACAAACATTGGAAGTGGAAATTTAATAATCACCCTAGACCAAAGGGGAAAGTCGAAATCAGGATTCGGTGCAAGTAGTACGGAGCTACGACCATCAAGTACCCCATTCTGATACGAATCAATAAGTAGTGTAGAGCCAAGTGAGGATGAGTACCAGTCAACTTCTCTCTCGTCAATCTGTAGAGATTCTAACACCACAGATATGTCCTTTCCGTGAACTTCCATACGAAAATCAGCCTTGCTGACATTTCTGCTGAATCTAGCACTTGCCTTGTCTCTGGTCTCAATGTAGAAAACCGGCCTTTTCTTTACCCACTCACTCAGAAGTGGCCTCCAGCCCTCAAAAACCGATCCCCATCCTGGAATCATAACTACTGGATTCAAGGATGCTGAATCACTGTTCTCGGGCAGCCATGAAAGAACCCTCAAAGAAATGCCAGGGGATACCTCAATCCATCTCTCGGATGCAATCGCCCCATTCAGCTCTGGGGCGCCACGCCATAGGTGATCCATGCCGCCAAGAAACCGTCACTTCATTTCAGCATTCTCTAGGTCCTGAATCATCTTCTCCGACCCCCGCCACGTGAACCGCCACCGGAACTTCCACCACGTGAACCGCCACCGGAACTTCCACCACGTGAACCTCCGCTTGAACTACGGGACCCGGACCGGACTCGTTTGTATGTGCCTGATTTTCTGCCATCTCTCGGACGTCTGCCACCTCTTCCTCCTCCGAAGTAGAAGTTGTTGTTCCCAATCCTGTTCCTATTGAAGCCACCGTCGTTTGAAACATAACCGGTTCCAATTTGTGCTGTTTGGTTGCTGTATCTAGCAACCACCAGTGCAAATGCGACGATTATGATTAGAATCGGCAGACAGCACATAGAAGCCACGACAGCCTCTCCAATGAGGGGCAAATCTGTACTTTCATGGCCCGCTTCAGAAGGATCACCCGAATTAACCCAGATTCTTGTTACGCTTCCTGGTGCGAGATCTCCAGTTTCAGTCATTTCACCCATACAAGGCTCCCTTGCCGGCCAAAAGCCAGTTTCCATAACGGCAGAGTATTGCTTGAAGGTACCATCGGACTCCTCGTAGTCGTACGAGATGTCCAGTTCGGCACCGCAATAGAACACATAGTTAGGAGGGGTATCGACTCCTGGTTCAATGTCCACAAACTGTGAATAGGTCGATTTGCCACTCCGAACACTGAATTCGAAGACCTGCACATCATCCCATGTCTTGCCCTCGGCCGGACCTACCATCATGTAGGCGATCACGCTTCCATTGTCATACCACAGGCTCTCTACATCACTCAGGCAAGGGTAGGTTGTTGTCATAGCCGGTGAAAAGGCAATTCCGTTGAACTCAACTCCATCGAAGGTGAATGAGAGGTTGAGATCAGCGTAGCAGTCATACTCGTAGCCCACAAATTCATCCCAGCATCTGTCATCGTAGCACTCTTCATCCCAGATTTCGAAGCTTTCTTCGAACCACTCGGAACCATCGCCAGTGATATTGGCCTTTATCGTGAACCAATCTTCGACCTCTGCGTCAGATATTGTCCCATCCATGTATTCATACTTCGGACCAGTAGCCAAGGAGAGGACAAGGAAAGCCCCCACTGCAATTGCCGTAATCCCGACAACTCCAATGACAACCGCCTCACCTGGGGATAGCCACCATAGTCCGAAGACGCCTCCATGCATTCGGTCGACAAAACTACGCCTCTCTTCCTCAGTTAGCTCCCCATCTTTGGTATCCTCGTACAGCATCCAGTCCTCAATTGAATCGAAGCCCTCCTCCATCCAAGCTTGCTCTCTGTTGTACTCTTCTTCTGCTGGTTCTGGCTTAGCTGGTTCTGGCTTAGCTGCCTCCATCTCGACTGCCTTCTCGGCGTCTTCTTCCCACCAGCGATCGCTCTTGGCCAACTTGTCACCCTATTGCATGGTCCGAGTCAACTACTTTGAACATTGACGTCAATCAACCCGAAATGTAGCCATCATCACCCATAGAGACAACTCCCGATGCCATTAGTGACTTTAGATGCGACAAAGCCTGGTCTTCAGACAGCATTTTGTTAGCTTCCGGCGTATCCAAGTAGGCTTCCTTGGCAATTTCTGCTAATTTTTTCCTTCCTGACCTCACCGCTTCCAGAACTCTATTGTGTCTGGCCTCTCTGTGTTCTATGTATCTGCTTAGTAATCTCTCCGGGTTTGCGACCAGTGGACCGTGCCCAGGGAAAAGCAACCTTGGTGACAAATCCCTAATCCTGTATAGATCCGAGATGTATTGATTCATATCTCCATCAGAGGAGGGGACAAGGATAGTACCAACCAACGAGCAGTTGTCAGCGCAAATGACTCCGGAGCTCCCAATCAGACAAATCTGTCCAGGACAGTGCCCATTAGACTCCATTACTTCCCAGATTGTTTCACCGTTTGGCCCTTGAAGGACCATCCTGTCACCCTCTCTGAGTACACGACACTCTTCGGAAGTTGTAATCGCCGAGAGAGTTTCAGAACTCGCCAATATGGGGGCTTGGTAAATTTCTGAAATCGCCGATAAATCTCCAATGTGATCTGGATGTTTGTGCGTGAAAACAGTACCTATAATCACACTATCATCTGCTTTAATTTCCGAAATTTTTTCCATTAGCTCAATCAGCCCGTCTTCAGTTCTTGCTGCAGGATCAACAATTATCCTCTCGCCTCCCCTTTCTCCGAGGATGTAGCAGTTGGTGTGAGTAGCTGGGGGAAGTGTTGCCGTGGGAATCAAGATACACTCTACTTTGGGTGCGAACTCGAATCTATGCCTTCCACTGGGGGGGTTTGAGGATAGGGCGACAAAGCCCCCTTGCACACTGCCCTCAACTTCAGCAGCCTCAATCAGATCACGAACAAGTGTAACAATCGGCGGTGGCAGCCTGACCTCATCTTCTTCCCACGCTGTAATTAGATCACATGGGTCCCACCAACGAAACTCATCAAACTCAGATTTTCCAGGAGGGAAACTAGGCTCCAAAAACGAGTCATCTAGATCAATATGGAAGAATAGGTTGTGGAATCTGATTGGACCATGGGGTGGCGTTGTCCTCTCTGTGATAACCTCGCATTTGAAGCCATTTAGGTCGATGTGACCGGAGCCAATAGCCTCCAGCCAGCCCAATTTGCTTTCACAGACCATAGATCTTACATGTTCATCGACTAAAACGAAGCCACCGTTCCCATCCGGCGAGAAACCTAATTCTTCCACCATCTCTCTTACTAATGCAAATGCTGCCAACCTCGAACTCCCCATTTTTGGCAAAATCTCAGGGTTCAAATCCAATGCTTCTCCGTCTATCTTGCTAATTCCACCACCAGGGAATGACCACATGTCAGGGAAAGCAGGAAGTTCGGAAACGCGATGCCCCAGTAGAATCTCTCCACTGCCTCTGCTGATAACAACAGATGCTGATGGTCTGGGGGTGGCTACTTCTGCATCCGGTAGCTTCACTCCGTCCGGCACCTCTCCCATGCACCTTCGAGAAGTTGCCCAGCTTCAAACCCGCGTTTCTTTTCATGGTAGAAAAGGAAAATAGCCCCAATCAATACCGAAGCCACAGAAGGAGGCCGAAGATTGAGACAACCAGAAACATTGGACGAAGAACTCGCTCTTCTAGCTTCAGCCATAGAAGCCGGAATCGACCCATTCCCTCCAAAGAAGGAGAGCTCCGGCCTAGCAAAAGTTGCGTTGGGTTGGTTCATGATCATAATAATGGTAAGCTGGGTCTCCCAACTGCTGTATCGATCTCTCTAATCTCAAGATACCTCGGAGATCCAGCCCTTCATAGTACAGGTTTGGCAAACTTCTCTGCTTGTGATTTCACCACACTCTTTGCATTCCCTAACCTCATTACCCGAATCATTTTCAGAATCCTTGAAAGCCTCCCTAATCTGGTCAAGAGAATGGAGAAGCCCGTGACGAGCGCCAGGGGTCAGCTCCTCCAGCTTTGCAACTATTGATCGACTTTGCTGCCTCATTGCACCGGGCGCATGTGGGCAGTCACCGTGAAAGATCGGCACTCCAGTGCAAATTGCATGCGCATGGATCTCCTGCTCAGGTATCCAACGAAGAGGCACTATCCTCGGCACCATTCCATCGATGGGCGATTTTGTATGAGGGGCGAGTCTGACCGATCTGGCAACCTCGCCTTTCTGCAGGTTCATCAACACCGATTGAGCCATATCATCCAAGTTATGTCCCAGTGCCATCACATCTGCACCGATCTTTTCTGCCAATGCATTTAGGCTCTGTCTACGGAAAACTCCACAGTAAGAGCATGGCATCAATCCTTTGGCTTCAGAGTGCATAAGCCCCATTTCCGGCATTAATTTCACTACATTGTCCATTCTCGAGAATCCCATTTCTTCATAGCTCAAAGTATGGAATCGGACTCCAAGGCTATCCGCTAGCTCCTTTGCGCATTCAATTGAAGGCGACCTGTATCCAGTTATGCCCTCATCTACGCAACCAGCAATTATTTCTACGTCTCTTCTCTTCCCGATTATGTCAAAAAGCATAGAAAGAAGAACTGCAGAATCTTTTCCTCCTGAAATTGCGGCTAAGATCTTGAAAGGAGTCCCATCGGAATGAGTCGCATCCTTTGGCAGCTCTAGCTGAAAGCGAAGCTCCTTGGAAACCCTTTTTCTTATCGACCTCGCCAGATGCTTTCCGCAGAGATGCTGCCCGCTATACTCTTGGAAAACTATCGCATCACTCTTGCATCTGCTACAAGAATGCACCCTTATCGGTGAACCCATGGTTACCCCCATAGTGTCCAATCCTTGAACCCACGCATCGATGAATTGATGTTCATCGCCTAACTCACAAGGCTATGGGCGAGAGCGATACATTGCCAGATAGAGAGGAGGTCGTTGGCAATTCTTCTCCATGGGTTGATCGTACCGTCTTGGTAACAGTCGCCCTTTCCGCAGCCCTCTCGGCTCCACATTTTTCTTCGATTCTTGAGGGATTCCTCGGCTCAAGATCATTGTTGGTAACTTCCTGTGGCCTAATGTTGACCGTCCCAATTATCTCCACATTCATTGGGAAAAGATTGGCCAGGATATTATAGCACTAGGTCCGAAGCTTCGCAATGCTAGACTCAATGTAACCGGTAATGGCTTGCCAAGGGACCACGAATCTCATTCCCGCAACGACTACTATGAATAGACCGGCGGATATTACCTTGCCATAAGTCATCTGCAGCTCTAGAGACTCCCTTACTTGACCAGTCCACTGCGTTCCCTCGAGAAGTCCAACGATAGAGATTAGCAAGTCGTCAAATGCCAGTGCGAGCGATGTTGTCAGCAAAACAAGCGAAGTTACCACAGTCAGCTGTATTAGGTGAGAATTCACAATATTGTCAAATTGACGGACGTATTCGCGGTTTTTCCTTGAATCTTCAGGCAGCGAAGCAGCATATTCAAGGTGATTTACGGCAGCCATTCCTGATTCCATGAATAGTAGAATCAAAACTGCTATTCCAATCAGTGACCATGCCATAGGGGAAACTAGATCACCAAACATGGTCCCTTCTCCAATTTGAGTGGGTAGGGCCTGAAGGCCAATATCGATCTCTGAGACTATGGGCTCAAACGTCAAAACCGCGTGAAAAGCGATAATGATGATGTAGTAACCAACCGCCCACGCAATGGCTCTTTTTGATAACCCCCAGATTCCGACGAGACCGGCCAATACTGGAGCGAAAACAATACCCAAGAACAAGAGCTCAATCAGGAAGAAAAGAGGCGAAAAAAGGACATCGAGGTGATTCAGCGACACCTCTTCATTGCCAAATGGCAGGTGCAGGCCATTATTTGCCATACCAGCAAACCAAGAAAAAATGAATGGTACAATCATCCAGATTGCAAATACCCCAGTCAATCCAATCTGAATCATTTTTTGGTTTTCCTGAGAAGTTGACCAGAACCTATCAATAGCTATTGTAGCCAAAATACACAGCAACATGGGTCCAATGAATGATGTTATTCCGGTTTTCCCGATTCCCACAATTACATCGGGAATCAACAGGTCGTTTCTTTCAGAGAGCCACATTAACCCCCTTGTATGCTCATAGGAAGCACACCAGGCAGAATCACTGTTTTCGATGATGAATTGCTCGTTGCAAGATCCATAGACTTCCGACATCCTCTTCATCAACATCAGGAGGGAAGCGGTAGAAATCATCTGTAGGCAAATAATCTGCCACTTCTTCCTGAGTTTTGGAATATGAAGGGTATTTTCCTCCTCGTAGGTCTTTTCTTCTACCATTCACGCACCTCTTGTTTGCATCAGTGCTTGCGATAGTTCCACATCTGGCATCCAATCGATAACATTTGCACCATAGCCAGAAACTGCAGTAAGCCTGTTCTGCCTCTCTAACTTTAGAACCTCATATGACATCCTTGGTATTCTGCTAACCAATCTCTCCAGATCTATGCTACTGGGCGAAAGAATAGTCACTGAATGCCCATTTCCCGATAGGTTCCTTACTGCAGGTTGGGTAGTTCCGTCCCCCTCTAGGCTACTGATTATGAAAACGGGAGATCCCCTGCTTATTCTGTGAGATAGAGAGTTAGTCACCGCCTGAAGCGGCATCGACCCACCCGGAGTCGCCGAAGCCAATTTGTTCAGGATTTTGTATTGTTGCTTGTCTCCAGTATCTGCAGGAATGAAGTCCATGTTATTGCCATATGTCACTAGGGCTACCGAATCCTTTCTCTTTAGGAAGTGTGTTGCTATTGAAGCAGCCGCAATTGCCCCCATCTCCAAGGAATTCTTTAGCACCGTGCCTATTCGACTGACCTCTCTAATGTCGAAAATTATGAAAACATCGGTTACTGCATCCCTAGTCTTCTCATTCACCATCATCTCACCAGTCCTTGCAAAGGCCTTCCAATTTATTGATCGTAGGGAATCAGTGGATAGATACTCCCTCAATGAATAGAATTCCATGCCGGGTCCCGGTGTCCTCAAGGTTGTTGCCCCTGTGTACATTTTCGGTACATCAGCTTTTAGCATCGCATCCTCAACGTCTCTAACTTGGGGGAAAACTGTGATATCGCAGAAATCATCGATCTTCGACTCATTAACAAAGAGCTCGAATGTATTCCTGTGCCTGACTGATATTGGACCTATTGTATAGTGCCCCCTTAGAGGGCACCTTACGGTATACTCGATTTTTGTCGATTGACCCGGCCCAAGGTTCATCCTTATCTGATTCAAGCCCCGCCTAATTTTCATTTCATGAGGGATATTATCGAAAATCTCCAGTTGCTGGGTCCTTCTGTATGAATTGTTTGTAATGGTAAGAGAAATTTCAATCGAATCACCCTTGTAGACGTTAGAATGGGGAACATTCCGGACAATCTCTAGATCAGAGTGTCCAGAGACCCACCCACTAATGGAAATAAATGAAATGAAGGTAAGTCCAATTATCATCATTTGAAAGTTTGAAATCATCATACCAACTAATATCAGACTTATTCCGCCAGTTAGCAGCATTGTAGCCTTCCTAGTCCACACCGTAACCACCACCTTCGCTAACCTCTCCTAGCTGCTTAATCCTCCTAACTATGGCAACGAGCTCATCAGCTCTGTAGCTCCTTTCTTCGAAAATGAATCTAACAAGGACAGGATCCTTGACTAGCTGTTGCAGTTCAGAGGCTGGTAACAGATCAAACTCCTCTCGATTCAATCCGTTGACGTTCCTAATCCGTGTAAGTAGGACCTGCCTAATCTTCTCAGGTTTCTGATAGTATTCATACCTCTTTGCATCCCCAAAACCGTAGTAAATCACTCTGAAAATATGCCTCCATTCTTCAGGATCCTCTTTCCTAAGTAGGACGGCCTCTAGGAAAATGAACAGAGCCAGAAAGAGGATTAGCATTGCCATCCAATCATTAGTGAAATAGATTAGGATATAGTAAATCAGATTATAGGTATCTCCTAGCAGTGTTGGTTGCTGGTGCCTGCTCTCATCAAAAATTACCAGTGCATTCTCACTTGGCTCCGTGCTGTTGGAGTCGACAATTAGGGCCTCAGCAATTATATCCAGAATCCACTTTCTATTGTCATTCTCGGGAACTAAACCTGTATATTTCGATGCAAAATCCGGATCATAAATTGAATTGATCAGAATAGAACCGTCGGAAACAAAGTGCACCCTTCCGGAGTCGGCATCTCTGCATAGCATCATCTCACAGTATCTGACATATACAGGAAAGGGACCCTGCTCATCCCCTTCAATCCCCAATGCTGCGTAACCACCAACAGTGTAATTTCCATCATCGTTGTTATCTAGCCAAGAGTCCTGCGTGGTCCTGGATATCACATATCTCCTCTCTGCCGGATTATACGATGATGTTTTTTCAAACGCCGAAGGAGTATTGGTCAGCAGATTGTACTCTTCGGACCAGTCCCATCTCGGGGTCGAAGGGCCATCACCCCCTGAGCCGAGAAAACGATGCCCACATAGCCCTGCTGATTTGACATCAACTTGTGCAACCCCCAAATTTTCATTTTCCGGCGCAATATCCAATGGGTCAATTATCCCATCACCATCGGAATCTCTGATACAAGGATTGACGTCTCTCTGGCTGGAGGGAGAATTTGTGAAGTTGTAAGCCGACGTAGTATTCACCCAAACAAAGTCAGATCCCAAAGTACCCTCGTAGTCAAAATCAGCGAATAATCTGTGATTTGTGAATTCTAGCCCAAACTCAGCTGCAAGATTACTAGAATATCCAAAGTCATCCATGAGTATCACCGTACCACCTCTTCCCACGAAGTTGCTAATAGCGTCAATCTCAGAAGAGGTGTAACCGTCGCCCTCTGAAAATTGAATTAGATTCCCATCTCCAGTAAATCTTGGAAGTGAAATGGTATCCCTCTCAACACCTGAGACAATGAATACGGTTTCCTCTGGGTGGTCTATATCGCTTAGTAGCAGTGGACTAGAAACTAATGCAGTGGTTTCAACACCTAAACCGTTCAACTCTGAGCGAAATGAGCCCAAGTCATTCCAATCCTCCCCATATGCCGATTGCTGAGTCTGGCCAGGAACGACATAGGTTACCGCGATTGAGAGCAATAAAACGCACAATAAGGTCCAGAAAGATCCAATTAAGGCCAATCTACGATTCTTCTTCGAATCGACCCTTTTTACCCATCTTTTCCAATCCATATTCAGCCCCACCCCGTCAATCGCAATGCGATGAGCCAGAAGTTGATCTTAAGACCGTTATGCGATCATGAACGGCACTGCATCTTGTCATCTTGCAAGCTCTACAACGTTTCCGACGCTGGACACTTCTTCTACCGGAACCGAAAGCAAACCTTCGGTTGTCGGCCATGGGAGCTCATTTGGATCAATACCCGATTCAGTTACGATAAGTATGGCAACGATGTTACCAGTATCCACATCTATAGTAAAATCAGCAAGATGCCCAAGGAGATCTCCGGCTGCGTCAACTACCTTCCTAGTCAGTATCTCTTGGCCAAAGGTGGTTTTCATTATCAGACCTCAAATTGACTCAATCCCGGGGATGATTCCGGAGCTCCGAGTCACCGATTCTAAGCCACTGGTCAGATTGGACTCCATTCGGCTATAGTAGTCCATCATCTCCTCTGTTACAGTGGGTCTAACCCTATCGATAGCTTTCTCGAAATGCTTCTTTGACACAGTCTTCTTCTCCTCTCTCATTGCAATTAACGCAGCCTCTCTGCAAATTGCCTCGATATCAGCACCTGTGTAATTCTCCAACCGATTTGCTAAATCTTCCAAATTCATTTTCCCCAGGGGCATCCTACTAGTGTGAATCTCTAGAATCGCAACTCGTGACTTATTATCGGGTGGGGGGATATGCAAGACTCTTTCGAATCTGCCACTACGCATTAGTGCCGGATCGATCATCTCAGGACGATTGGTGGCCGCCACAATAATCACTCCCTCCATTCCCTCAACACCATCCATGCTGCTGAGTAGTTGGTTCACAACACGGTTCATTACATCCGAGCCATCGCCACTATTGCTTCTTCTCATTCCAGCTAGACTCTCAAATTCATCTAGGAAAACTATTGTTGGACTTGATTGCTTTGCCTTCTTGAAAACTTCCCGGACGGCCTTCTCCGATTCACCAACCCACTTGGAGATCAGCTCTGGACCCTTTATAGTGATGAAATTAGCCTTTGCTACATTTGCAATTGCCTTGGCAATGAGCGTCTTTCCAGTTCCTGGAGCGCCGAAAAGCAATATCCCCCTCGGAGGGTTAATGCCAAAGTGCTCAAACTTCTCGGGAATTCTGAGCGGCCACTCTATGCTCTCCTTCAGACGTTCCTTGATGTCCTCAAGTCCACCAACTTGGTCCCAAGTGACCTCAGGGACTTCGACGTAGATCTCCCTCAAGGCACTTGGTTCAATCTCCTTGACAGCATCTTGGAAGTCACCCATTCTAACTTCCATCTTCTCAATTACTTCGGGTGGAATCTCCTCAACATCCAAATCAATTTCGGGCAGATATCTGCGCAGAGCTTTCATCGCTGCCTCCCTGACTAGAGCCGAGATGTCTGCACCCACGAATCCATACGTATTCTCTAGAAGCCACTCTAAGTTGTAGTCATCACTGATGGGCATATCTCGAGTGTGGATGTTCAGTATCTCACCTCTTCCTGTCTTGTCGGGGACACCAATTTCTAGCTCCCTATCGAACCTTCCAGGCCTCCTTAATGCCTGATCAATGGCATCCCTTCTGTTGGTAGCCCCAATAACAACTACGTTATCCCTACCGCCCATTCCATCTAGAAGGGTGAGGAGCTGGGCCACTACCCTACGTTCGACTTCCCCACTGACATCCTCTCTTTTCGGTGCAATACTGTCCAGCTCATCTATGAAAATAATTGCAGGTGCATTCGCCGAAGCCTCGTCAAAGATCTCTCTAAGCTGCTTCTCACTTTCACCATAATATTTTGAAATTATTTCAGGGCCATTTATCGAAGTGAAATGCGCTTTGGTTTCGGATGCAACAGCCTTGGCAATTAGCGTTTTACCAGTTCCAGGAGGGCCATGAAGTAAAACCCCTCTAGGCGGATCAATTCCAAGTCTTCTGAATAATACTGGATGTTTTAGAGGTAGCTCAATCATCTCTCTAACTTTTTGGAGCTGATTTCCAATCCCGCCAATATCCTCGTATGAGATGGTATTCACTATCCCCTCTTCTTCGGTGTCAACCGCCTCTTCCTTGATTACAATCTCAGTTTCTGGTAAAACCTGAACAATACCCTTTGGTTTTGTTTGGACAATTGCGAATGGCAGCGCTTCAGCAAACAGCGTCATCCCAGGAATAAAGATCCGGTCACCTTTGATAACAGGCCTCTTGTTAAGCCCTCTACGAGCAAAACCCTCTATTCCAGGGCCAAATCGGACTTTTTGCTGCTTTGCCATTACTGGACTAAGTACAAGCTTCTCACACGGATTAACATCGACCTTCTTTATGTCAGCCTTATCTCCAAGGCTGACCCCAGCATTCTTTCGAATTATTCCATCTATACGGATAACTCCCAAATTCGCATCTTCAGGCCTACATCGCCAGACAATTGCGGCAGTCTTCATTTCTCCTTCAATCTGGATAATGTCCCCGGGCTTTAAGTTCAAATCATTATCAAATGGCACCCTTGCACGACCGTGCCCAACATCACTTGGAATGGCCTTCGCTACCCTAAGAGTAAGAGAATCCGTCGAATCTTCACTCATAAGCAACCCTCCGCGTACGACCCCTCTCGTCAATGGGGGTTATTAAACCCCAAATCGCGAGGTTTTCACTTAGGATATGATGGTTATCAGACTTTAGGTGCGCGATGCGCATAATTCATGTCGCATTAGCCACTCGCGAGGGTATGACCCACGTTCTTGAAACCGGATTTGAGATAATGGATGACCACAATCCCAATGGAAGCCCCCGAATTAAAGGATACAACATAATTAACGGCGAATTATGTCTTTCCAGTGACAACGCCTCCTTTGAGAGCAGAAATCCAGCATGGCTGGAGGACTGTCTGGGCGAGTTCCCCCAATCAACTAGGGAAGACGTCCATTCAGCTTTGGCAGCCGCTAGACAGGCTTTCGAGTCATGGTCAAGGACACCTGCCCCAACAAGAGGGCAGATTATTGGTAACATGGGCAGACTGCTCATGAAGCACAAGGACGATATTGTGAGGGTTGAAACCAGGGAGATCGGCAAAACAATCAAGGAGAGCGCAGGTTCAGTCCAAGAAGCGATAGACACATGCCTATTCTTTCAGTCAGAGGGCCGAAGATTATACGGTCAGACAGTCAATTCAGAATTACCCAATAAGGAGCTGTTCACCTATCGTAGACCACTTGGTGTTTGTGGCATCATTAATGCATGCAATTTCCCAGCAGCAGTGCCATTCTGGAAGATGATCCCTGCAATAATGTGTGGAAACACCTGCGTTTGGAAGAGCCCCCAGGATTCTCCACTTCTTTCGTTTATGCTAACAAGAATAATGCATGAGGCAGGACTTCCAAACGGGGTAATCAACCTAGTTCACGGCCGCGGCAGTGGCGCCGGACAATACCTTGTCGATGCAGTTGACGATGGATTGGTGAATAAAATCAGCTTCACGGGATCAACCCCAGTTGGAAAGATGATTGGCGAGGTTTGCGGACGAAATCTGGTTTCCTGCTCCTTGGAATTGGGCGGCAAGAACCCACTGGTTGTGATGCCTTCTGCGAATATTGACAATGCTGTAGAGGGGGCTTATTGGGCTGCATTCGGAACAGCTGGACAACGTTGCACTAGCCTCGGAAACCTCATAATACACAAAGAAATATTTGATGAGTTCATGTCAAGTTTTATGGCCAAGGTAGAATTAACAAAAATAGGTGACTCATTACGGTTTGACGATGTACTCTACGGTCCAATGCTTTCAGAAAGGTACGCTGAAGATTTCCTGAGGGATTTGAAAATTTGTGAGTCAGATGGGGCCACCAAGCTATGGGGCGAAGGCAAGATCACAAACGACAACAAACCAACCAATTTCATTGGCGATGCGTCTGAAGGCGTCTACATGTGGCCACATGTTTATTCCGAAGTCACTGAGGAAATGGATTGCTTCCATGAAGAGATATTTGGCCCAGTAGTCACTGTGGTCAAGGCCGAGGATTTCGACCATGCATTGCACTTGGCAAACGCCTCCCCATATGGCCTATCAAGTGCATGCTACACCAATGATCGCCTCGAGGCATACCGTTTCAAGTCTGAAATTAAAGCTGGAATGACCGGAATCAACAATTCCACCACCGGTGCGGAGGCACACCTTCCATTCGGTGGAGTTAAGGGCAGCGGCAATGGAACTCGTGAATCTGGAATTTGGGTCATCGAGGCATACTCTTACTGGCATGCAGTAAATGATGAACTCTCAGGAAAACTTCAACTTGCTCAGATGGATGTAGATGAGGTACACATTGAAGAGGCACAAGCAGATTACTCTTCATTAGCTTAGGATGCAATGACTTATGGTGCCACTACCGCGCCACAGATACGGGGTGAATAGTTGACCCAAGGCATGAAACTCCCGATGCAGAGGGGCTTCGCCAAAACTGATAGGACAGATGATTGGTGGAAAGGACCCACCGCAATGGCAGCATACCTAGGATTCATGATAATCTACGCGACATGGCGTGGATTCATGGAGGCAGATTTTTGGTTCTTCGAAGAACTCGGCAGAAGCTCAGGAAATCAAACCATGGCAATAGAGAGTCAAGGAAGCCATGTCCTAAGTCCATTGTTCAGCCCATTGATTTATCCAGACGAAAATTCTTGGATCCCAAAAGAACTTTGGTGGATGTCACCAGCCATGTTCATTCTAATTTTCCCCGCTGGCTTTCGAGGTACCTGTTACTACTACCGAAAGGCCTACTATCGCGCCTTTTTCCAACAACCAACGGGTTGTGCAGTATCGAAGCCATGGAATGAATACAAGGGTGAAAGTGGCCTTCTTGTCGTCCAAAATCTTCACAGGATGTTCATGTATATCGCTGTGATTTATCTACCAATACTGACCTACGACTTTTGGCTTTCCATAAACTTCCACGATTCTGGCGGCGCACATCATTTTGGAATCTCCGTAGGGTCTCTAATCCTGCTTCTAAATGTAATATTGCTTTCAGGCTACACATTTGGTTGTCATGCATTCAGGCATGTCGTTGGTGGTGGATCTAATCATTGGACGGGAACTCCATCGAATCGAATCAAGTATACTATGTGGAGATTCTCAACAAAGCTCAATGAACGCCATAAGGATTGGGCCCTATACAGCCTATTCTGGGTAATGTTTACCGATTTTTACATCTATGCGTGCACCGATCCAATGTTTGGCTTGACCGACTTTGTAATTTGGGGAGGCATTTGATGGAAGGAGTAACAGTTCACAAGCATGATGTCGTGATAATTGGAGCAGGTGGTGCTGGTCTACGAGCAGCAATAGAGGCAAGCTCACAAGGAGTCAAAGTTGCAATGATATGCAAGTCAATGCTTGGTAAGGCCCACACTGTCATGGCAGAGGGAGGGGCGGCTGCAGCACTAGCAAACAAGGATCCAAGAGACTCCTGGCAGACTCACTTTCGTGATACAATGAAAGGTGGAAAATACCTTGGAGATTGGAGAATGGCGCAGATTCACGCACAACAAGCTGCAGATAGGATTAGGGAGCTGGAGCAGTGGGGAGCGGTCTTCGATAGAACCCCCAAGGGAAAGACCAGTCAGCGAAATTTTGGTGGACACACATATCCGCGTCTCGCCCACATAGGGGATGCTACTGGATTAGAACTGATTCGTACCTTGCAGCAAAGGGGAATTCACATGGGTATGGACGTATTCATGGAATTCACGGTAAGGAGACTATTCAAATCGGACGGCAGAATTTCCGGATGCTTTGCCTATGATCGCAATGATGGATCATTACACGTCTTTCAAGCCAAAACAATCGTCCTCGCAACCGGGGGAATAACTCGATGCTGGGAAGTATGCTCAGGATCATGGGAGTACAGTGGAGAGGGACATGCTCTCGCTTACTGGGCCGGAGCAGAGATGGGCGACATGGAATTTGTTCAGTTCCACCCCACTGGGATGATCTGGCCACCTTCAGTGAAGGGAATATTGGTAACGGAGGGAGTTCGAGGAGAGGGGGGCAAGCTACTCAACAAGGAAGGTAATAGATTCATGTTCGATTACGTACCTGAAATGTACGCTGATGAATTCGCTGATACGATAGCAGAGGCTGAAGCATGGGTGGAGGAGGTAGTTTCTGGCAAACTTGCTACAAACCGCAGGCCACCGGAATTACTTACGCGGGATGTCGTCGCTAAGGCGATAAACAGTGAACGCGCAGCGGGAAGGGCTTCTGAGCATGGAGGGGCATATCTTGACATCTCATGGAGGGATCCCGATGAAATCAAGAAGAAACTTCCTGGAATGTATCATCAGTTCAAGGAACTTGCCGCAGTCGACATAACCAAGCAACCCATGGAAGTCGGACCCACTGCTCACTATGTCATGGGTGGGGTGAAGGTCGATCCTTTTTCGCAGGAGACATCAGTTCCAGGTTTGTTTGCTGCAGGAGAAGTCGCAACCGGACTCCATGGGGCCAACCGACTTGGGGGCAACTCACTGTCGGATCTAGTCGTCTTTGGAAAGATTGCAGGTGAGCGTGCAGCAGCTAGCTCCAAAGAACATGCTAACTTTTCCGCAATTCCTCAGTCAGAAATTGATGAAGTCGTAGAGGAGACGCTTGCTCCTTTGCAAAGAAAAGGAGGGGAGAACCCAGCCAAGGTCGTTAGTGAACTAAGGGTTATGATGCAGAATAAGGCAGGCATAATCAGGTCAGGAAAATTATTGGAAGAGGCGCTTAAAGATCTCGATTCTCTTGAGAAGAGGGCCGCTTCAACCTCTCCCGGAGGGGGGAGGATCTACAATCCAGGTTGGCACCAGGCTCTTGAAATCGGTGCAATGGTCGAAGTGAGTAGGATGTGCGCGCTCGCGGCTCATCGCAGAGAAGAGAGCAGAGGCGCCCACACACGGGAGGATTTCCCGGAAACGGACCATGGTCATTGGAGTAAGGTGAACAGCGTCATCACCCTTTCATCAGATGGAACGATGAAAATCGATTTTTCTTCCTATCCTGAAATTCCCGATGACTTGAGGTCCTTGCTGGACGCCGAAGATCTACAGGAGGAGGAGTAATTTGCCCGATGAAGTCACATTCAAGGTTTTCCGAGGAGAACCAGATTCCGATGGGGATCCATTTGGTCAGATGGTCGACTACACGGTCCCTCTTGACGAGGGTATGGTAGTCTTGGATGTCATCCACACAATCCAAGCAGAGCACGCTCCAGATCTCTCTTGTAGATGGAACTGCAAAGCAGGAAAGTGCGGATCGTGTAGCGCTGAGATTAATGGGAAACCACGATTAATGTGTATGACTCGAATGGAAGACATTCTCGAAGAAACGGAAGAAGATGAACCGGTATTGGTAAAGCCAATGCAGGCATTCCCTCTGACCAGAGATTTGGTCACCGACACTTCTTGGGCATACAGTACTGACAAGAAGATAGCTCCAATCAACGGTCCCGACCAACCCGACTGGGAATTTCACCAGCAGGAAGCAGATAGGCTGCAAGAGTTCAGGTCTTGCATAGAGTGCATGCTGTGTGTGAATACCTGCCACGTGCTCAGAGAGCACCAAATGTTCGATGAATTCGCTGGACCAAGATTTTTCGTGCGCTTAGCCAGTTTGGAGATGCACCCATTAGATACTGAAGACCGTATTCCAGAGATTAAGGATGACTTTGGGATTGGCTACTGTAACATTACAAGGTGCTGCACGGAGGTCTGCCCAGCAGGAATCCAGATTACAGATAATGCAATAATCCCACTAAAGGAGAGGGTAGTAACGGAGTACTACGACCCAATAATTAGCCCGTTGGGAACTGTGGCCAATCTTGCATCTGGTGCCTTAAGCTACTTCACAGATAAATTCAACAGAGGCGGAGACCCAGGAAATATGGCAATGAGTAAAGCAGCTGCCTCCAAAGAAAAGAGCCGATTGGAGGAAGCCAAGAAGATGGACAAGGACAGGACGGAGAGGGCCAGGAAGAGGTTCAGGACGAGACAGTAGTCATTTCCAAATCAGTGAATAGGTTCTTTTTGCCCCTTTGGCGAGAATTTGTTGTACCGTTTGAATGAAAAAGGGGAAGCGGGTCGCGTGGCCGCTGAGGTGCTAGAATGGACAACGGTTCGATTGTACACATTGACTACGACTTGTACAATGCAGGAAATGACAAACTCATTGAAACTACCAACGAGAAGACTGCTAAGGAACACGATCTGTACGAAGAATCTAGGCCATATTCACCGATGATCACTATTGTAGGTGATGGGAGGCTGATACCTGGTTTCGAGGAACACCTATCAAATGCAGAAGCAGACAAGGAATACGAGTTCGACATCGAGCCGGAACAGGCTTATGGAGAGAGGGATCCGAATAAAATTGAGACTATTTCTCAAAATGTACTACTTCGAAGCGTCAGAGATCCAAATACACTAGCACTAGGGGCACCAGTTGAGATTGGTGGTAGGGCCGGAATACTACAGTTCATGAGCGCCGGAAGAGCTAGGATAGACTACAACCATCCATTAGCCGGTGTTACTTTGCGATATTCATACAAGGTAGTAAAAATTGTCGATGACAAGGAGGAGAAGGTCCAGACTCTAATGAAGATGAACACTGGAAGAGACGATTTTGAAATCGTTTTCGATGACGATGATATCACAATGACACTTCCAGAAGAAATGGCATATGACCAAAACTGGGCATACTCAAAGTTCTCCCTAGTTACGACTCTTAGGGAACACGTTGGAGCAGGCAAAGTCATCTTCAGAGAGGTGCACGAACCCCGGCAAATCGATGAAGAAGAGTGACTATAGCAACCTTGGAACTATCACTGGGATAGCCAGTATAAACAAAATGAACAAGCTGCTCATACTACTGATTTTATTCGCTAGCTCCTCTATCTTCATAGGATGCGTACCTCGTTTGATAAATTTCAGAGTTGAGTGAACCGCATCTCTGACCAGGTGACCCCCATCGAATGGAACCATAGGTATCAAATTTGCAAAACCAAGCAGGAAGTTGACCCATACTAGCCAGAATAGAAAGTCGAAAAGCATCAGCATCCCTTCTGTGCCCAGTAAATCGCCGAGTATTCCAGGACCAGCCTCTAGCATCCCCCGCTCCTCAATTATCATGGTTTGGCCATCAAGTGCGATAGGCGTCTGTAGCATCAGCAGTGGTTGGAAAACTGCCAGTGCTGTAGTCAGACCTATTGGATAATCCCCGTCAACAATGTAAGAAAGGCCATCAGTCGCGGAAGTTGCCGAAACCACCCCATATACCCCTAGGAAAGCATCCCCCTCCTTGGCTCCACCGCTGTTCTCTATGCACTCTAGATCCCCATCACAAAGCTCGTAAAGATATTGATACCTGTCATCTAGAGTTATCTCAATGTCCCTTTGCATTCTCTCTTTGATATCTGGGGAGGGGCTGGAAAGGACCGAGAATGTCGCCACCTCTCCAGAAGAAAGTGAGTCCATTACATCACTGAATTGTGAATATTCTTCAGTCGGCATGCCATTGATGTGGGTAATTGTCTCGTATGGCATCAGACCAGACTCTTCCGCTGCGCTCCCCTCAACTATCGCCCTCGCATGAATTCCTTCGTTCTGTGCAATAAATCCACTAGAAACAGACGAAAGAAGAATCAAAACAATATAAGTGGCCAGAATGTTGATTGATGGACCAGCAGCAAACAATCTCATCCTCTCCCTTCTTGGAGACCTAGAAATCTCCCCCTCTTCAGGCTCTGCGAAAGCTCCGATTGGAATCGGCCCGACCATTAGGAGTCCAAAGCTCCTAAGATTCATACCATGAGCTCTTGCCTGTATTCCGTGACTATATTCATGAATCACAAGAGTAACAATCAGTGCTAGAGCAGGCCACCAGAATGGGACGAAACTGGTCACTCCCGGGATAAAGACAAGGTCTCTAGCGGGAATGTAGTCATCCCTGGGGCTGATTGCAGTCTCAATCGCACTTGCGAAGAGTAGAAGGATTACCAGCAGCATCACAATAAAGCAGAGCCATATTGAGAACTCACCATATATCCTCCAGAAACTCTTCCTTCTAGAAATGAAGTTCAATGCCTTCTTTCCTCTATTAGTTCTGAGCATGAGGATTATTCCGAGAACTCTAGTCGCATTAAAACGGTCAAGATAACCCATATCTTCTGAATAAATCAGTGCATAGTACCAAAACGCGAGGAAAATTACCAGTAATGGCGGCATACCTAATATGTAAAGCAGGTAAAGTGTGACAATCGGAAGTAGGAAGGAGCGTCTGACCCGTGGCTCTTCGGACACATCAGTACACGACGCCCACGTACTCTTCAACCTGCTCTTCGATGCGGAAGTGAAAATACATAGGACTAGGTCTGCAGTTCATGGCAGCTATGGGTGGAGTGGATAAGAGAAGCTTCAACAGAAGGATGGATTCGATAGCTAGAGAAAGAGACAGCATCAGGAGACTATTGGAACAAGCGAGACTTTCTTCAATTGTAGATGAAATCAAATCAGTGGGTAAAAAGCTAGATGATATCGAGAGTTTCCTGTCAGGCAGCAAATAATCAATTGCTTATCGAGTTTAGTAACTTGCTATCAGGCAACGATTCGATAGATCTAGCACCATCTGACTTGCTAATCAAAGCAATGAATCTGTGGAGTGGCATCCCTTTCTTCCAATCTAGGAATTGGGATCCGGTTTTTGTCAATGGAAGGGAAGGAACGCTCCTAGAAAGATGACGCAATTTTCCAGTCAAACCATCCACATCTACCTTGAAAATCCGCCAACTGTCCCCCCTTACTCCCTTTAGTCTGAATCCATAGAGGGGAAGGAGGCCACAATCTTCACCGGTTGTCTTCAGTGCATTGTACTGGTCCTTTGTCCTGCCAGAGAGGTATATCCGGTCCTTTTTTGATGATTTTACCTCTATTGGAAAGCACATGTCCCCTCTTAGAGCTAATATGTCACCAGTACCCTCTGAGCCGCTTCCAGGGGCTCTAACTACCAGGAAAGGACGTTGAACAATTTGCATCGCCTTCGCTCTTTCAAGCTCACTACAAGATCTGGTCACAGCCCTCACTCCCTTGATTTCACCAGCGAGAACTGCACGCAGCTCCCGTTCGTATGGGCCCGCCATGCGACTACCCAATTCTCAGGGTTATTGAGGACATCGGCCCAATTTACTGTATCTTGCCCTTTCGATAGTCCCTAGTCCTGTCGACACCAGGAAACTGGTCTTCACCATCCCTGTATATTGTCTTCATGTTGTTGAGGAAATTATCCTCATTGGTGACAATCAGAACGCTACGAACTCCCGGATCCTTTTCTCCATCCAACCATTCTAGAATTATCTCCATGGTCATTCTGGCACCCTCTCTGTGCGGATATGCGAACACATCTGTTCCCAACGGGGGAAGAACAAGAGTTTCTCGTTCCTTAATCCCATTTAGCTCTTCGAAAAGAGCGAGGTATGAATTCCTTAGAAGCTCACGTCTAAAGTTATCCTGGGTGGGCCTCCTGCAGTCCGGACCAACTACATGAACCAAACTAGAGACAGGTAAATCGAATCCAGGAGTTGTCACGGCTTCTCCAACTCCACAAGGTTGCAGATTCAGCTTTCTTCTCTCTTTGGCTATTCCTGCACAGAAATCGCGAAGACCTTGGCCCGCTGCTTCATGCATTCTTTCGTCCAAGCCCTCTCTCCCAGCGAGCCTGCTATTCGCTGGGATTACCATCACATCCCCCGGAACACCAATTATATCCCCATAGAGAACTCTTACTTGGCCGTGGTCGCAATCTCTGACAATAACAACCTCTGCCATAGCTATCAAAGGAAGCCATATGATTTGTATTCATCGCTTGGTGGATTAGCAAATTATTGGGAAGGATTGATGCCCTATTGCCTCCTCCGAGGGCCATGTCGGTTGGATACGTGCTGGTCGATGTAGAACCGGGCACGGAGCACAGAGTCTTTGAAGCTGCCACCGCACTTTCTTTTGTTTCCGATTCTCAGATTCTCTTCGGAGAACATGATCTGATACTGAAAATCGATGCAGAAACAATCGGAGAAATAGCTAGGATGGTCGTTGAGTCAATCCGGTCAATCGAAGGCGTTACCAATACGAAGACGCTGGCTTGCGCAGAGATTTAATTTGGCCGAAAAGGTCAATTTACCCCTCATTGAGCTAGAAAATACCCCTTTTCCTCCTATTATTATTAATACCTGAATGTTTCAGAAAGTCACGGAGGCAAACCATATGGGAGAGAAAAAATACTTCGTATTGATGAATAACGGGAAGGACACTGCGCAGGTTTTCCATAGCAGACAACCTAGGGGAGCAGCTTTGAAAGCCGCTTCAAGAGGCGAAACAGATATCCATCTGAGAGAGAGAGGAACAAACAGAGTGCACGTTTTCTCAGGAGAGAAAAAGAAGGTACCAAAGGGTGCAAACGCACCAGATTGGCTACCTGATATGATTAACAGAGCTAATGTGAAGAAGCTTCGAATCGATCGAATCTGATTACCAGCTCTTCAGTCATTGGAAGACCGCCAGTGTGTGTGCGGATGCTTTGTGCCAGCCGCACTAAGATCCAATCGCTACTCGGTTCTCCGTCCGATCTTATTGGGTATGACGTTGAGAAGTCCACCAGCCAACACCATTATCCATCCCATCCAGACCAAGTGACTTCCCTGAAGTTCATGGACAGTTACTCTGACTCTGTCTACTTCACTAGTATCTCCCATGAACATTGAAGAGAGAAGGTCATTAGATTGGAAGACATCCAATATCACGATTATGTCTCCAGTTAGGAGTGATAATCTATCTACCTCCGAGCGAGCATTTACTGATCCACTTGGTGAATCGAATCTTAACATCCCAGGCATCAACTCACCAAGATACTCTCCGTCCCTGCTTACCTCAATGATGATTCCAACATATCCATCTCCAATTTCGAAATCATAATCTTGATCGTCAGACGAAATTATCTCCACATCGGTGAAAGTCATTTCATAACCACGGTGATTTATCGGCTGGTCCTTCACCAAGGTGACCAAGTGAGATGGGTCAGACCTATTTACAAGAGTTGTAGTCATTACATGGCCAACTATTAGCAGAATTATGCCCAGATGGGAAATGTGAGAAGATAGAATCCTGACTCTAGATGAGACCTTTGGCGACCTGAGCCCTTTTTCTCGAATAACTGGAATGACCCTTTGCGCTGTCTTCCATAGTTGTCCGGCAGTTGGGGGAATTGCGAAAACCAACCAGGTTAGGATAAACATGGAAAGAGCCCCTCTAGTTATCCCTGAAACAATAGATATGTTAGGGTCTCCGGGTAGAATTAGCGAATCTGAGGAAGTCGACAAGATAATTGATGATAGCAAAATAAGTACAAATAGAGCAGAACCACGTGCAGAACTAATGTTCGAACCCCACGCATAAAATGTCAGACCTATTCCCAGAAGGGCGATCAGAGGGGCCCCATAAAGCTCATGGGCAACCAAATTTGTACTATCGATCTCAACAGTCAGGAGTAACCAAGTCAGCATCAGAAATGTTAGCCCTCCGAACCATGGAACTGTCCTCGCCACTCCGTATCTTTTCTTCCCGTCTCCAAATAATGCGACAAGATCAATATCGTCACCTTCTTCAGGTAACAACCATATCAAAACGAATGGAATCATCCCAATCATCGATTGTTGCCAATCAGCCACCCAAGCCCACGTTGAGATTACCATCAGAATAACGCCTGAAGCCACCCATTGAGTAGGCGGCTCCTCAGAGTCCCCGAAGACCAGTAGAATTAGAAATGTAAGACCAACAATAAGAACGGCACTGGACCCAATCCAGAAACCAATAATGATGTAGAAAAGAAGAACTGAAAACGCCAATATTCTATTTTTGCGAAAAAGGCTGACTTTACCCCTTTTTTCAAGATCCTTTGCTTGCTCTCGAAATACATGTAGGAAGGCAAGAAAACTCAGCAAGATCACAAAAAACAGATACGCCGCAACCTCCAAACCCACTGCGCTTATTTCTATAATCTCCATTATTCTGAGATATGGGTCGCTGGCCATAGAGCCCTGACCATCGGCAACAAATGCGTGGACAGAATACCAAACCCCATTGGCCCTAGTAACCAATGTAGCATGCATTGTTAGCGCACCCACAATCATAGCTAATGCAGGTGTAGAAGAGAAAACAACCTCATTCCCCGGTCTAGCTCGAGCATGGATGATAGCTAGCAGGCCAATCCAGGGCAGTAGGGAACCAGTTTCGACAGGATCCCAAGCCCAATAGCCCCCCCAATCTAGCACAGTGTAAGCCCAAAGTCCCCCTAAACCGATTCCTAGAGTACCAACTAAAAATGAATATCTGGCCCATTGGATAAGTTTCTCATGAGTCTTTTCAGGCGAATCACCTCTGAGAAGTCCGGCAATTCCAATGCTAGCTGTCGCTAAACAAAGTGAGTAGTAACCGAAAACTATTGGTGGGTGAACTACCATTAGATCGGTCTGGAGGAGTGGATTCAACTCGCCCCCAATTAAGTTCTGAGAACTTCTAAAGGGTCTCATTACGAAACAAATTAACAGAATTGCAGATGTCCATCCGTGCATCACCCTCACTTCGATAGATTTCGAGCCATAATCCCGCGACATCGCCCAAGTTACTATGCCAAGGAGGGCCGCCCAGAGCAAAAGCGGCCCGGATCGGCTGCCCCAGACTGCAGAAATTCGGTAAGCTGGAGGTAGGCCATCCCCAACATAGTTTGAAACTAAATCTAGGGTATTGGCCTCTACTAGGAATGCGGAAGAGAGAAAAATAAATGGAGATACTTGGGCTGCAAGTGTAACATTTTTGACAAAACGATCACCACCATTCAAGGGTCTAACTATCTGAAAGACTCCAGTTAATATTGCTAGCGTAATAAGTACATTTCCTATTACGGAGAGCAAGGGCTCACCACCCGTAATACTTCGCTCTACTATAACCGAATGCCAGCATGGCCGGAACTATACTTTTGAAGTAAAGACCAGGTCTTTTTAGCAGCAGCCTGGTACCCACCATTGCCTTCCCTGATAGCCCCATATCGCCCATTTCATCGGGAAAGCAACGACCCATCAAGGACATTTCGTCATCAGTAAGTTCGAAGAGAGCGTTCTTTCCACGAATAATCTTCTCATAAGGAGGAAACTCGTTGCTCCAGAGCCTCTGGTATTCTGAGAGGTTTTGGGAACTCAAATCTCCATTTGCTATTGCATCAGCAGCAATTTGAGCTGCGAAGACCGCTGACTTGAGTGCCAAATGAGAACCGCCTTCAAACAGAGGAGAAGTGAATCCTGCAGCATCACCGACCAACATTAAACCATCAAAATATGTATTTTCAAAAGGTCCCGAAATGGGAATAGTTCCTCCAAACGCAGGATTTCCCTTTTCCTTCCAAGGAGGAAGTACCTGATTCAATTCTTTGAAGTGGGTATTTTCAATAAATTCGTCAAGTGACTTCTTTGCTCTTGGCCTATCTTCAGTAACTAAACCAACATTCGCTCTTCCTTCACGCTTGGGAATCATCCATAGGTATCCTTTCTCTGCATATTCCGGCCAAATATAGAAATCAAGGTATCCATCTGTTGGAACTCCGACCATTTCGTATTGCATTCCAGCTACGACCTTTCCTTGTGGGTTGAGAGGAGCTTCATCTTCTAGTCGAATTAACTTTGAGCAAACTGCAGCAACACCTGAGGCATCGATTACGATCTTCGCAAGAATTGGGAAACCATCTCCCTTTCCTTGACATAGCCAACCCTCGAATTCAGAGTCACCCGATCTATCCATTGACTGTAGTTTGTGCCCAAGGTGCAGACTTGCACCTTCAGCAATTGCCTCATCCACAATCCACCGCTCGAAAAGGTGCTTCTCAAGTACGTAACCCTCTTCAGACAAGCACTTTTTAGTTCCATCAGGGAAAATGACCCTAATACCGTGAACTCTCTTGCTAATCACTTCCTCAGGCAAATCAAGATTTAGATTCTGACATGCAATTTCTGAAATGCACTCACCGCAATGTACGGGGGTTCCGATTTCTTGGTGATCTTCAATAATGATGGTTGTGAGTCCTTTCCTAGCACATTGCAATGCAGCATTGCCACCACCCGGACCAGCCCCTACAACAAGAACATCACAGGTCGTCACACCGTCTTCCACAACTAAGCGGTTGAGTCCCTTGCAAAGAAACCCTCGGTCCGCCACCGAAGGTGGCGGGCGAACCTTCTCATTAGGGTGGGCCTCCCGGGTACCATGGGATGGAGCAGCCTCGGCCAATACATCCGGTATCTGGAGGAACATGGGGACCTGCTTAGGGTAAGCCATCCAGTAGACCTCAAGTTCGAAGCTGGTTGCATTGCAGACCGTCTGGTAAAGAAAGGAGGCCCAGCAGTAGTTTTTGATCAACCAAGATTGGATGATGGTAGCATCAGCAGGTTCCCTCTAGCCATGAACCTTTTTGGCACTAGAAAACGAACAAAAATAGCGTTGGGAGTCAAGGATCCGAGCGAAATCGGCGAAATGATGGTTGGATTAATGAAACCAGATATTGGGGCCATAATCAAGGCACCTTGGAAAGGCATTGGACTACTAAAGCAAGGAATTTCAATGGCCCCCAGAAGAGTCTCAAAGGGATACTGTCAGCAGGTCAGGGTCCCTGAACCTGATGTCTCCAAACTTCCAATACCCACAACTTGGCCAAAGGATGGCGGACCATTCATGACACTACCATTAGTAGTAACAGCTGATCCAATAACAGGCACCCATAACATGGGGATGTATAGAAGTCAGATATTCGGCCCCAAATCCGTGGGCCTACACTGGCAGAAGCACAAACATGGAGCTGATCATGCTGATGCTTCCGAGGGTAGGATGCCGGTTTCAATTTGTCTTGGAGGCCCTCCAGAGCTGATATTTAGTGCAATTTCACCACTTCCAGACAATCTTTCTGAGTATGAGTTCGCAGGATTGATTTCTGGCAAGAGGCTCAGAATTACCCAGTGTCTGACTAACGATTTATGGGTTCCTGCGGATTGTGATTTTGTTATTGAGGGGTACACGAAATTAGGGGAGACCAAAACAGAGGGCCCATTTGGCGATCATTTCGGACATTATTCGCTGGAAGGAGAGTACCCAGTTATGCATGTCACAGCAATAACGCATCGGAAGGATCCCACCGTTCCAATGACCATAGTAGGGATTCCCCCTATGGAGGACGGTTTCCTCGGAGAAGCAATAGGGGACGCCCTATTGCCAGTACTTCGCTTTCAGCATAGGGATGTATCCGACCTTTTCCTACCATTGGAGACAGGATTCCACAATTTAGCAATTTTAGCTTCGAAACAAAGATACCCTAGACAAGCCAGAAAGACAGCTTTGGGACTCTTAGGTGCTGGTCAGATGATGTTTCAGAAGGTCTTCATTGTCGTAGATGAGGGTCATCCAGTCAAAGACCTCAATGCTCTTCTTGACGCATTAGACTCAAAGGTCAATATATCTGATGATTTTGTTGTTCTAGAGGGAATGGTTGCCGACACCCTCGCTCATGCTTCTCCTTGGGAGAATATTCACAATAAGCTAATCATTGATGCCACAACTGCTATTGCAGGCGATCCCATTGGCGCAGTAGATAACAAAATAGTAAGCAAATCATTGGCTGTTTCAGCTACAGCAATAGATGGAGTTGTACAGGCAAGGATGCTAAGGCCCTCCATGATGGTCATAACTACCAAGATTGAGGGCGGCCCAACTCCCGAAGAGAGTATGGAGAATCCCGATGAAAGACTAGCGCATCTGCAGAGAGAAAGGATTTCCCACATTCGTGACTCCATCTGGTCACTAGAGGCCTCCCATGGATTGCGTTGGTTGTTCATCACTGACTCTGACGCAAATCTAGAGAGTGAGAATTGGAAAAGGAGGCTATTATGGCAATTATTCTGCAGATTCGATGTGGGTAGAGACCTTCACTTCGACCATTCTCGAAACAGAGTCGCATGGGATGCTACTGCTCCAATTCCGTCAAATGAAGGCCCCCTTCCAGTTCGTCGATGGCCCGCAGTCACGCTTCATGACCCAGAAATAGCAAGAAATGTGGATAGTTGGCTATCTCAGAGGTTATGAAATGCCTTTCAAAGAAACTCTTGAGTTTGTCAAGATAGAACACACATTGTTCTCACTTCCGTTCGTTCTGATAGGATACGTATTGGCCGATAATCAGTACGGAGCAGAAGAATTTGATATATTCTGGATAATTTCTGCTGCTGTGGGGGCAAGAGGATTGGCTATGACTCTAAATCGGATAATCGATAGGGACATAGACGCCGCAAACCCTCGTACTGTGGGGCGGCATCTGGTTACGGGTGCGATGCCGATACGCACTGCTTGGCAGCTTTCAGCCATTTTCCTGATGACTCTTATGTTGAGTGCATGGCAACTGAACATAGTCGCATTCATGCTTTCCTGGGTCCCAGTATTTGCCTTTGTCATTTACCCATACACAAAACGGTATACATGGCTTTGCCACTTCTGGCTAGGAATGTGTCTGGCACTTGCACCAGCAGGGGCATGGCTAGCAGTATCCGCTGATGCCCTTGGTTGGGATGCACTTTTTGTGACCGATGGAGGTCAGAAATGGTTCCCAGAGGTTTTCCTTATCTCATTGGGCGTATCATTATGGATTGCTGTTTTTGACATGAATTATGCTCGTATGGATTCAGAGAGCGATAGGGAAAACAAACTATTTTCAATCCCATCTATTTTTGGAGATGAGGCAACTACCAGATACTCTGTAATCATCACATTCTTCTGGCTTTTATGCTTCATACTTGCATTTGGGATTGACGACTCATCTGATGGCATGTACATCTTCTCAGTTGCAATTATGGCAACTCTGAGTATTTCAGTCATTCTTGTCCGAGAAAGATTGGTCGACTTCCAAACTTCTCTATTTCGTGTTTTCATGCTCACTGGATGGGTCATTCTAGCAACCATCATAATAGTCGAGCCACAAAGTAAAGCATCATAGAGGGAATTGGGATGTTTAGCCTCCATGCAGAGTACGATACGGCCGGGGATCAGCAGCATGCAATCGATAAGTTGGTTGATCAATTGGAAGGAGGTCAAGAACGTTGCATCCTACTAGGAGTAACTGGATCGGGGAAAACATTCGCTATGGCTAAGGTCATAGAAAGGATGCAACTACCCACGCTAATTCTATCCCACAACAAGACACTGGCAAGGCAGATCTGGCAAGAGATGTCGTCTCATTTTCCTGAGAACTCAGTGGAGTATTTTGTCAGCTACTATGATTATTACCAACCCGAGGCATACATCCCCGGTCGTGATTTATACATTGACAAGGAACTTCAGATGAACGAGCGAATTGAGCAGGAAAGATTCTCCACAGTAGCTTCATTGGTTTCACGTCCCGATGTTATTACAGTTGGTACCGTTTCAACAATCTACGGGCTAAATCCTCCTGAGGTATTCCAGCAGAATCATCTAAGGTTGTTTGTTGGTCAAGATTCCGATCCCCAGGAAGTTGTAAGGAATTTGGTAGGTTTGCACTATCGCAGAACCAATGGCGAGATTACTAGGGGGGGTGTTCGCCTAAGGGGGGAGGTTCTGGATGTTTGGATGCCTAGTCGGGACGATCCCATTAGAATCAGATTCGATTGGAGTGGGATAGAGAGGATACAAGTGTGCGAAGCCGTTTCATGGGAGGTCCTCGATGAATTTGAAGAGATCTGGATTCATCCAAAGGAATTCTACATGACCAGTGAGGAGCGTTTCAAAGAGGCCTTGGAAGACATCCAGTTTGAATTGGAAGGTAGAATTGACTGGTTCGAGTCAAAGGACCAGCAATTGGAGGCGCATAGGCTAGAGCAGAGAACAAAATTCGATCTAGAAATGCTGAATGAGGTTGGTTCATGCAAAGGCGTAGAAAATTATTCGATGCACTTCGATGGTCGCAGGCGAGGAGAAAGGTCATATTGCTTGTTAGACTTCTATTCAAATAATGCAGAATTATTCCACGGGGGCTCGGAAAGATTCCTGGTAATGATGGATGAGTCACATGTTACCCTCCCTCAAGTGGGAGGAATGTACGGTGGAGACTATTCCAGGAAGAAAAATCTGATTGACTTTGGTTTCCGACTTCCATCTGCATTTGACAATCGCCCTCTCCGTATTGACGAATTCCAAGAGATGATTCCACAGATGATCTACGTCAGCGCTACACCCGGTGAACGAGAGTTACGGCATATCGCGGAGATAACAGGGCAAGCTGTTCCGGATGGATTAATGCATGTGGCCAGTGGAGGGGGCGCAGTGAAATCCGAATTGGACAAACCACCGAAAGTCCAGACAATGGAAGAGATGCTAGGAACAATAGAAGGCATAGCGAAGATGGAAATTAGGCCTACTGGACTACTTGATCCTGTTATTGAAGTCAGACCCACCAAAGGCCAGGTACAAGATCTAATGAGCGAGATCAATGAGAGGGTGAAGAGAAATGAAAGGGTTCTAGTCACGGTTCTAACCATCAAATTTGCAGAAGAGGTCTCAGAGTATCTTGAGAGAATGGGAGTCAAGTCACATTACCTTCACAGTGAGATTGACACCCTTGAGAGGACCGAGATAATCAAGGCACTTAGGGTTGGACACATCGATGTTATCGTAGGTATTAACCTACTTCGTGAAGGCCTAGATATCCCTGAAGTTTCGTTGGTTGCGATTTTTGATTCGGATAAGCAAGGGTTCCTCAGAAATGAGAGATCTTTGCTTCAGACAATTGGCAGAGCATCAAGGAACTCGAATGGCTCAGTGATACTTTACGCAGACTCCGTTTCTCCAGCTATGGAGGCAGCTATTAGTCAAACTGTGAGAAGGCGGAAGGTCCAGAACAAGTACAATGAAGAGAATGGGATTACCCCCATTACGATAGACAAACCACTACCTAAATTAGGAGAGGAAACACAAGACATCATTTCTGGAGTATCCGGAAAGGGCAGGGGAGGGGGGAGAAGAATGGTCGGCAAAGCATCAAGGAAGAAGGGCATAGAGGGGCTTGCACGTAGATTCGAACTAGGGGCAGGAATTTGGAATCCATCAAACTCTGTTTTAGATAATGTGAGCCAACCTGACTGGGACGAATCCCCTCGCGAATCAATTAACATTCGGGAATCAGTAGAAAATATCGAAGATGAAGCCACCATAGCAAAGTTGCAGCAGGAAATGCACCAGGCTGCAGATCGACTTGACTTTGAGCGAGCAGCTGAATTACGTGACCGAATCTTCAAAATTCAGAATCCGACCAATTGAAGTCAAATGAGTAATGCGAGTATCAATGGTCGGATACTCGCGGGACGACTTCGATACCCCAGTAGAGGATTACGAATTCTCCTCCATAAATGCTAGCAGCTCACTAATTGACCAAATGGGAACGGCCGGGGGATTCACTGCAACTAAGCTAGCAAAAGCTCGAGATATACTAAGGGAATCAATCAGCACAGTTAATCAAGAAGGAGTACTGAATTGGCTATCATTTCCTGCTTGTCTTTGTGCTACTGGGACCAGAGGTTTCTTTGTTGAAGCTCTCAGGAGGAAGGCCTTCAATGTAGTTGTTACAACATGTGGAACTCTGGATCATGACATTGCCAGAACGTTCAGGGACTATTTCCACGGGGATTTCAATCTGGATGACGTAGCTTTGGGCGAAGAGGGACTCAATAGGCTGGGAAATGTCATAGTTCCCAATGAATGCTATGGCGAGATCATCGAGGAAGTCATCATCCCATGGCTTTCTGAAGTAGAGGAAAAAAGAATCTCCGCAAACCCTTCCAAACCATGGCACGGCTTTGGATCGGTAGAGTTATGCTGGGAGATTGGTGATAGGTTAGAAGACGATACGTCGTTACTCTTCTGGGCTGCAAAGCATAGAATACCAGTGGTTATTCCAGGATTAACTGATGGGTCAATAGGGGCGCAACTGTTCATGTATAGGCAGAAGAGTCCCAATTTCATGGTTGACGTTCTAGCAGATGAACAGATTCTGTCCGATCTGACTTGGTCAGCCCATGAGAGCCATGGATTGATGGTCGGAGGAGGAATTTCTAAGCATCATGTGATTTGGTGGAACCAATATCGGGGCGGTCTGGATTCCGCTGTTTCAATTACAACTGCCTCCGAACATGATGGATCACTGTCCGGTGCAAGACTTAGAGAGGCAATATCTTGGGGGAAAATAAGGCCGGAAGCACCTCAGGTTGTTGTCGAGGGGGAAGCGAGCATAATCCTCCCACTTCTTGGGGCAGATCTGTTTTCCGAGTCCAACTGATGTGAGAATTTGATTGTAAATATTGCTGGTTATCGCTTTGTAGATCTGCCAGATAGGGATGAGATTAGGAGCCAATTACTAGATTATTGCATCGGATCCGATCTCAAGGGATCAATACTACTTGGCCCAAATGGAATCAATTTCTCACTAGCCGGGCCAAGTGATGCAATCGACTCTTTCATCAATCACATCGAGGACGACGAACGATTCATTGGAATACCATTGAAATTCAGCTACACAGATTATCAACCATTTCGAAGAATGTTAGTAAAGAAAAAGAAGGAGATCATTTCACTAGGGATGGATGAAATAAAGCCTGCTGATTTCACAGCCCCACACGTCTCTCCGGGCGAGCTAAAGAGAATGCTTGATGCAGGTGAAGAAGTAATACTAGTCGATACAAGGAATGAGTATGAAACTAGATTAGGAACATTCGTCGGTGCACTCGACCTGAAAATTCCTACTTTCAGGGACTTCCCAGATGCTGTAGCAAAACTTCCAGACTCACTTAGATCAAAGAAGATAGTCATGTACTGTACGGGCGGAATTCGATGTGAGAAGGCATCAGTAGTGATGTTAAAAGATGGATTTGAGGACGTAATGCAGTTAGAAGGGGGCATCCTTGCTTACTTTGAGGAATGTGGGGACTCTCATTGGGCGGGAGATTGCTTCGTCTTTGACCAGAGGGTTGCCTTGAATCACAATTTAGTGGAAACAAACTATGAGGTCTGCTTCAAGTGCAGACAGCCACTATCAATGGATGAACAACAATCAGAAAATTATCAAATCAATCAGTATTGCCCATATTGCAAAGACAACAATCCCGCCAAGTCAACCCAAAGTAATCTCTGATGCAGCAATTAGCTCCATCAGGCAAGTCCTAATTTGTACGGTTGGGTGCCAGCCAATGCCACCAGAATTTACTATTGCCTCGTGAAAAGGACCCAAATTTGGACGCAATCCCTCGGTTTCAACAGCTTCCTTAACCGGGCTTGAAATTGATGACAAAGAACTGGCAGTGTGTGAATGGGACAAAGCATTCTGGTAGCGTTGCCAGAGTTGGATAATCTCATTGACAATGTCTGAATCCTTCCAAGCTCTTCTTCCACAGACATCCATTCTACCGCCTAAGGAAGTAAAACCATCTGCAACCACTATTGAGCAGATCCCCTCAACTACGTCCCTTACATGAACCCAGTAGTGAATACCTTCCGGATCAAATTCTGGCTCCAAGCCAGTCTTGATTTCATTGACCCATTTTGAAATGGCAGAGGTCCCCCAACTATCGCCACCGAAGGGGATTATTAAGTCATGAACGAATATTTCAACACGCGAACCCCCAGTTTTCAGTCCAGGTGGAAGAATTACTACATCGCCGGAGGAATTTTCTCCCAATCCAAATGTAAGTTCAGCTGATTCTTCCTTATCACATAACTCAACAGTTGCCCTCTCTAAACGATCCCGCAGGGCCCTCGAGAAACCATCCTCCCAACCAGACAAATAAACTGATTTGGGCATTTTACCACTTATGAAGAAGCTTCAGCTTCAACTATAGTTCCTGTTGAAAAATGCATCAGTGCCTTTCTAACAAGATCAATTATCAGGTCGATTTCTGAAGTAGTGATTGCAAAGTGGGGGGTGAATCTCAATGCATTATGGCCTCCGTGAATAACCCCTAGACCATTATTCCTGCACCATTCCTCCACGCACCCAAATCCGACTACTGGCAGTGAATCTGAAGCAAGCTCAGCACAGAGTAATAGTCCAGTACCTTGAACTTCAGTAATCTTTCCAGGGAACTCTACCATCAGGCCTTCCAATTTTTGCTTCAACTCAACCCCTCTTTCGACTATGTTTCCCCTTAGCTCGGGAGTCACCTTCTTCAGAACAGAAATTGCCGTTTCAAGAGCTCTTGGATTTGTCGTCATTGTGTTTCCGTATACCCCAACAACGTACGTATTTGCAGCGTTTTCACTTAATCCTACAACTGATAATGGATATTGGCCGGCGCTGAGTGCCTTTGACCACGTTTCCATGTCCGGAGGATCACAGTCCTGGAAACCCCTGTAATCGACTATGCTCAGGCATCCTTGCCCCCTTAATCCCGCTTGAATAGAATCAACTAGCAGCATCGAACCATGCTCTTTGGTAAGTCTTCTAGCCTCTTCATAGAATTCTCTAGAAACGCAAAGGCCGGGGCTTCCTTCCCCCATTACGGGTTCCAAAGCCATCAGTTCGATGAAAAAACCCTCATCCACTGCTCTACTGAATGCATCCCTAAGTGCCGAGATGTCATTAGGTGGTACGAACATCACCCCTTCTTTATCCCTAAAAGTTGCAAGATTCTCCTCATATTTCCCTCTACAAGAATCAGAGATCATTGCCGGTCTCTGCGTTCTTCCATGGAAAGCCTGCTCAAGTGCAAGTAATTTAGTTGGAAAACCCTCGTACCTTCCACCCGGCCCTGTCATCAATTCCGTATTCAAATCCGCAATCCTCATTGAAATCGCCACTGACTCGGAGCCACTATTAAGGCAAACAAATTTGGAAAATGGGCATTCTCCCCTTGTGTGCCCGACCTCATTCCGCAAAGCATCGGTGAGCCTTTTCTGACTGAATGATGGCGTCATAACATTAGCCATGACCCAGTTCTTCTGCATTGAATTGATTACATCAGTCGGACCATGCCCCATGCCCATCATCCCATATCCTCCATTGTCATGGATGACTGCTCCGTGGGACGTTACAATCCAAGGCCCCATCGCAGAAATTGCGACATATGGATTAACCGTCGGTGAAGAGTAGAAGTTCACATAGTCTGATTGTAGATGCGTGATTAGGGAAGCTTCGTCCATCTCAATTACACCCTCCCCAAAATTTCTCCGCAGATCGCTAAAGTTAGTCGAAGCTTCCTGTATCGCTAAATCAAGCTTAGGATCAATCTGTAAAAATTCGAGAATGGTGCTATCTTCTAACCCTAGGGTCGATGCCTCTCCCGTTTGCGATCTTATCTCCTTCAGAACTTCCAAACCACTACTCATCAACCATCGGAGTAAATACACCCACATCAATATTGGGAATATTGACCATCATTTCCAAGGAATCACCTCAAAAATGCAATTATTACAATTTCTGATAATCATTCAAAAATTCAAATTTAATTTAATTTTCCAATTGAAATTTTTATTTAAGTTTTAATTTTTCAATTAGATTATCAGAAATTGCAATCGAATAATATAAGTGCTAGCATGCGACCTTAGGTATCGGAGATAGCAGGGGGGTGCACTCTATTCCCAGGAGGGGCAGGATTGACGGAGAGCTACGAAATTCAGGAATTAATTCAGAGAGATGTATACGTTGGAGATAAGAGAGTCGGCATTGTAATCGGCGAGAGATTCCATCCAAGGGATGAATTTGTTAGATCAATGAGGATTAAAGTAGAAGACGGTGTAGCCAGCGAATTTATGAGAAAACCCGCAGATTACGCTCCGTTACCCAAGGAACTAGTCCATAGTATAAGGCCGGATGGGTGTATCAGACTTTCCAAATCGATGAGGGAATTGCAAAGGAGATGGAGAAATACAGTAAGAATCTCTGAGGAGTTATACGCTCCAGATGAGCTACTGGACAGGGCAGTATTGGATAACGACGGTATGGACATAGGTAACGTAGTTGACTTAATCAAGGTCAAGAGGACATACAAAGGACTCCTGATAAAGCCTCATTTCATGGTCAGGGCAAAGCATAATCTTCCAGAGCACATAGTAGTCCCTTGTGGGCAACTAGGAAGGACTACTGCTAGATTGGACGAGGTTATCCTAAAGTGCTCTTTCTCTAGGCTTGTAACGCTCCCAAGCTATCTCAAGCTCAATGGACTCAGCGAATAAATCACAGTCTAGTACAAAATGCAAGATTCTGTCTAGAGCCCCCTTAGTAATCGGATACTTGTAGGGGTGTACCCTCGCAAGGGTATGGTTAGAGAGCTTGTCAGGCTGGAGGAGGTCCACAAGGCCTTCGGCCCACTCACTGTCCTCGAAGGAGTCAACCTACGGATCGACGAGGGGGACCGAATCGGGATCATTGGGCACAACGGTGCTGGCAAGACCACCCTACTAAGGACCATCAGCAACCAAGACCAGGACGTAGGAGACATCACGTTCGCTCCAGCCCTCAGGCTTGCATTTTTGACGCAGGTTCGTGATATCGACGACGATGCCACCCTAGGGCAGGAGCTGAAACGCAGGGGGCGTCAGTTCCAAGAACTGGAGGAGGAGATATCAGAGATAGAAAAGAGGATGGAGGAACCATCGTTCTACCAAGGGGACTGGCAGCCGACAATGGACAGATACCAAGAACTTCAGAGCCTCATGGCCCGCTCAGGGGGAGGGGATGTGGCAGGCCATGCTACTGAGATCCTCAAGGCACTAAACCTAGATCAGAGCTCCATGGAGGTCTCCCTAAACTCACTCTCCGGGGGCGAGCGTGCCAAGGTGGCACTGGCAAGGCAGCTGGTGGGTCTGGACGAGATAGACGTCTTCTTCCTGGACGAGCCTACGAATCATCTTGACTTCAACACCCTGGAGTGGTTGGAGAGATTCCTGAATAGATTCGAAGGAGCGTTGATGATAGTCAGCCACGACAGGTATTTCCTCGACAGGGTATGCAACAACATAGTCGAGGTTCAGGACGCGCACATCAAGGGCTACGTGGGGAACTATACCTCATTCCTAAAGCAGAAGGAGATATTCCTCCAGACCTTGAACGACAGGATAGAGAAGACACAAAAGGAGATCAAGCGACTTCAGGGAGCGATGCAGTCAATGAAGAGGTCCAACAAATACGACAAGTCAGTCTCCCAGAAGCACTTCATGATTACACGCTCCCAGAGGGAGTTGAAATGGCTGAAGTCCCTCAAGCCCAGGAAGAGACAGAGCCTGAATTTCAATCTCCAATCGGCGGAGAAAAGTAGCCTTGAAGTCTTAGAGTTCCGAGATGCAAAGATTTCATTCGACTCACTCTCTCGTCCCATCTTCAACGAACTCAGTGCAAGCGTCAGAAGGGGTCAGAAGATAGGCGTGATAGGTCCAAACGGAGCTGGCAAGACCACACTCTTGAGGCTGATAACTGGTGATCTGCAGCTCGACTCGGGAGAGCTTGAGATAACCCCTGGGGTGCAGATAGGATACTTCCACCAAGACCACCGGACCCTAGACTTCGAGCTAACGCCAATCGAGGAGGTTCAGAGGCTGAAGCCGAGGATGGACTACGGGGAGCTACGGGCATTGCTCGGGCAGTTTCAGTTCACCAAAGAGATGGTCTCGACCTCGCTTAGCAAGCTAAGCGGAGGCGAGAGAGCACGGATCGCACTGCTGAGATTGCTTCTGGAGGAAAACAATATGCTACTTCTCGATGAACCCACCAATCATCTCGATACAGATGCCAAGGAGGCACTGGAGATGGCGCTAACAGAGTTCGACGGGGGGATAATCACTGTGAGCCACGACCGATACTTCCTAGACAAGGTGTGTGACACCATCTGGGACTTGCAAGGGGATGGGAAACTGGTTGTATGGCCGGGCAACTACTCCGAGTACAAAGCCCGGTCAATCTCAATGTCAGGCGATCGCTAGCGTGAACGATCACTCCTAGTCAGGGCATAACCAACCTTAGAGATAGATATCCCGATCATAAGCATAATTATCCCCGCCATTTGAGATACCGCAACAGAAGGGCCATCGTCCGTAAACCAAACTACTCCAGTAATTATCGTTGGAATTCCAAACATCATCAAAATAAACCCAAAGACACTTTTGATAGAGGTAGATTCGGGAGATTCAATATTGGATATGGCAGGAACCTTTTCGTCGGGATTCCCATCTTTGTGCCGTAAGCAATATCCAGTTGTTCGGAATTCTAGGGCATTGCAGCCCTCGAAAGCGCATTTCCTTTCGCCCATGTACTACTAATGGCTACTCTCAAACATAGGCTTTTCCACGTCACCGAAATAGAGCTATTCAATTCGCTACCCTGGTTTGTGCCCGCATACACGTGGGCCCCATCATGATCCATCTACATTCAATTTCATGTATCCTGTAATCAAGATAGGTGCTGAGAGTAAGGCACAAAGTGTCACCCACTCACTGAAGTATGCATCTCCATTGACTGAATAACCACCCACACCGGAAACAAATAGCATCGAGCATGCAGCAACCATCGATAGTTTTGCTTGGGTTTCTCCATCTGTCAAATAGACCATTGCCAAGAACATTAGGCACATTGTCACATTCCATAGTCCGAATACGAATAATTCCTGATTTACCACATCAACAAATGCTTCTTTATTCTCTTCGGATATAGTCTCCATCAACTCCGAAAATTCTGAATCAGCGTGGTCTGTACCTCCTTCCATTCCTGTCATCAAGGGCCCTAGTCCTAAGATTAGCATTAGGGCAACCGATGCTATAGTTACCCATGTTTTCGGTTCCGAAAGTGTTGCTTTGATATCCATATTACTCACCTCACACCCATCCGGAAGCCAATAATCCGCTAAGTGCTAAAACACCCCAAAGAATTACTGGTGGACCATTCTCCTTCCAATTCATTGTGATAGGTTCCTTACCCATTGTGTATTCTAATCCTTGAGATATACAAACTACGAACCAAATCCAAACCGGTCCAGCCAATACAACGGCTAGTCGGGCCTGTTCTTCACCGTCCATACCTAGAGCGGCGTAGACTAATGTGACCGAAGTCAGAAGCATCCAACCTGCTACCATTTTTGCTGTATCGTCCGCCCAATTTGTTGCTAG